>Ga0326511_10001531_pt1 | contig 19112 bp, 22 predicted proteins | sample 0_2496_0518_D_FD_203701 | JGI IMG/M metagenome (GOLD analysis project Ga0326511, IMG submission 203701) | Bovine rumen microbial communities from UC Davis, California, United States - 0_2496_0518 | ecosystem: Host-associated > Mammals > Digestive system > Stomach > Rumen | place: USA... | reverse complement strand
GCAAGATTGAGGACGGCATGTCTGAACGCAAGGTATCAGAGATTATCAAATCCAATGTGCCAAAGATTCTATCAGAGATTAGCAAGCGCACCAAGAAAGACCTCTCGGACAAATCGCTCCGTGGTGTTTGTATCGTGTCTGCTGGCGAGGAAGCCCTAGGCGAAATGATTTACGATGTGGTTAAAGAGGTCGGCAAGTACGGCGGCGTAAATGTCCTGTACTCTGGCACGAGCTTCATTAGCACCAATGTCGTTAAGGGCATGTACATCGACCAAGGCGCAACTGCTACGGTATTCTTTAACGATACTACCGACAAGCGCAGCGTAATCGAAGACTGCCCTATCGTAATCTTGCGCCATGTAATCACTCGCCAAGACGAGGTAGTCCCTATTATCGAGAAGATTCACGCATCTGGCTACAACAAGGTGCTATTCGTCGGCAACATCATGAATGACGCTCTTACATTCCTCTCTAAGTTCCCTAAAGGCGTACTAGACGCAATGGTTGTCGCTCCAAAGTCTAACCAGTTTGAGAATGTGCTTGAGGATATTGCGCTCTACACTAACGGCAAGGTATTTTCTGGAGAAACTATCGACTGGACGCTTGAGGACGCTGGCTGCGCCAAATCTGTAACCGTTACGGCTCGTGAAACTACCATCATTGGTGGCCAAGGAGAGAACTCCGACGAGCTTAAAAAAGTTGTTCAAGAACTTGAGAGCCAGCTTGAGACGGCAGAGCCAGATAAGCGCATCATGCTTGAGGCTCGCATCGCACGCCTAACCGCTAAGGTCGCTAACATCTATGTTGGTGGAGCATCAGAGGTGGAGAAGAAAGAAACAAAGCTCCGCATCGACGACGCAATCTGCGCAGCTAAATCAGCTCTCGCTGGTGGCGTTGTATCTGGTGGCGGCGTATGCTTGAGAGACATCGCAGAGGTTCTTGGATTGGATTACCTTGCAGAGCCATTCTACGATTTGTTGAGCAACTCGCAGCTTAGCTCCGACACGGATTTCTCCGCTGGAATGGGCTACGACATCAAGACTGGCCGCAAAATTAACATGATTCGCTCTAACATTATCGACCCAGCAATCGTGATTCGTGAGGCCGTCATTAACAGCCATAGCGTAGTCGCTAAGCTCATTACTACCACGCTTGCATTAACATTCGAGGACAGGACATGGAACTTTTAGCATTTGGATTTGCCATTGCACTCATTTGCGGATTTGCCGCTACATGGCTCTATTTGGCTCGTATTGAGCGTTTAGTGATTGAGGGCATAGAAAGACAGGACGACCTAAAAGAAGCCGTTAAACGCCAATTTAGGGAGCTAGAATCGAAAGCTACGCCACCAGCTAAGGTCTCCGACCCATTCGCTCGCAAAAAGACCATCACGACAAGCACCAAGCATATCGTAGTACCGAAGACCCCAGACCAGATTCGCAACGAGAACGCAAAGAAGATTGCCGAGGGCGAAGATTATGGGTATCTTGGTTGACGGCAAATGGTATAAGGACGAATCAGAGGCGCAGAAGAAACTCAAAGGTCGCTCTGCGCCAATCGCCAAGCAATCTCGCATATTTGAGATGTCGCAAGAGGCGCAAAAGTTCGACCGTGAGCTAATCCAGCCATACACGGCGGACGGTAAGCCTAACCCAGAGTTTATTAAGCACTACCCGCAAGAATCAAGGGAATATGGGTTTATAGAATGATATTCGTACTATATTTCAAGGTAAAGGGCAGACAATACCGCAAAGAGTACGAGACAATGAACAAGGCCGAGAGTGCCAAGCTATATGTCAAGAAGCGAGGTGCTACGGAAATTGAAATTAAAGTGAGGATTAACAATGAAAGCTAAAGAAATCGGTAAAAAGTTTAAGCTAGAACCAAACGATGTTGCGTTCTTAAAGCTCGTCTATTCCAGCTTTGCTGGTCTGGACTACGCAACGGCCGTCTCTGAAGCCTCGTGCAAGTCTCGTGGCGCAAAGAAACGCTTTGCTGTGCTTCGTGCGACCGAGGCAAAAATATTGTTCGGTCTCGCATCAGAATATATCCGTGGTAGGCTCATAGAGAAGCATCTTATCGAGAACGACCCTACATTGTTCTGCTCGTACGACCCATCAGACGACAACAAGGACGGCACGGTAGTGGTTCTAACCAAGCAAGAGCAAGAAGAAGCTCTCAAGAAAGCCAAAGAATCCGAAGAGTAGCCAATAAAAAAAGACCCCCGAAGGGGTCTTTTTTGTTCTACTAGGCCGTAACGGTAACGGTGCAAGTAGCAGTCTTGGTAACGCCAGTCTTGTAAGTAAAGGTGGCGGTAATGACCGAGCTGCCCGCTGCAACACCAGTAACCACACCAGTAGTTGCGTCGACGGTGGCCTTTGCAGTCGTAGCAGAAGACCAAGCGACAGAGCCAACACCAGCTGGGTAGGTAACAGCGTGTAGCTGAATCGTGCTGCCAGCCGCTACGCTTGCCGTGCTGCCCTCTGCGATGGAAACAGCTGGAATATCTGCGCTTGCTGCGTCGATAATAGCTGCGTTGAGGTCGCCAGCTTCACGGAGAACAGGCAAGTTCTTGTAAACCGTGCCAGAGGCTTGATTGTTTGCTGCCATATTGTTCCTTTCTTTAGAGCAGAGGGGTTGTCCCCTCTGCGATTGTTATTAAGCGGAGTAAGAAGCTCCAGTAATGCCAGTAAGCTTACCCTGGCGGCGTGGCGCACGGCAGATAAAGTTGCCCATAACGATAAGCGCACCGATTTCGCCAAACTGGTTAATTGGCGACATGAAATCTTTGAGCTGCAAGAAGCTTGGCTGCTTGATTTCTTCGTCGACACCCTCGGTCTTTTCTGGGGTGCTTGAAACCTGGCGCAAATCGTCAGAGGTCAAGCGATAGAAATCGAGGTAGTTTTCGTTGAGCCAGAAGAACAAGCCACTTGGACACTTGTCGTCTGCAACGATTGGGCGACCACGGAAGCTCAAGGCGTTGAAGCCAGCGAGACCATGGAGTTCGCTTTCTGGAACGCTAGTACCCATTGGGGTCTTGCCAGAAACACGGTTGTAGCCACGAGCGTTAATCGTGTCGTACTTAGCCTGGACAGTAGCAGTTAAGAGGCTCTCGAAGAAATCCCAGACCTCTGGAGTCGTAAGGGCAATCGTTGGAGCTTCTTTGCCAGCACCAGCAGCGGAAACTGCGGTCATTTCAGCAGCAACGAGAGCGAGAGTGATATTGCCGCTACCAGCAGCAGTAACATCAGCTTTGTTGCCAGGAATATCGGAACGGCTCAAGCCACCGTAGGTAGCCGAAACAGTACCATCGTCGACAATGATGCCGAGACCATCGAAATCTTTGCCTACGCCGTTGCCATAAAGCAAATCGCCAATAGCCTGGGTAAGAGAGATTTTAGCCTCGTCGAGACGGTCGGTAACGAGCTTGATAACAGCTTTGTCGCCAGTACCGTTGACAGCCTTTTCGATGCCAGGGACTACGACGCTCTGTTCGTAAGCCTTAACATACCACTTGAGGCTGCGGGTGTTGTTCGTGGTTTCGGTGCTGAAAGTATCGAGACCATCGAATGAGCCACCAGTAGTAGAGTTACCAATGCGGATTGGCTGGCTGATGTAAGTACCACGCCAGTTCTTAACATTGGACATCACACGGGCGGTAAGAATGTTCGAGTTGTTGACAAAATCTACAATCGTAGGAAGAATCTCGTTGTAGGTAATGTCCGTAACACGCTGACTAAATTGTGCCATAGTGTTGATTCCTTTCTTAATTTTGATACTAAAAAGCCCACCCGCTGCGGGTGTGCCTATACCTTGATTATAGCATAATCATTAAAATTGCAACAAAAAAGTGGGGATTTCTCCCCACCTTTTCTACTCCTGTTCGGCTTCTTCTTGGGCGACAGGTTGCGGTTGTTCCACCTTTACCTCGATGGTATTGTTAGGAACGGCCGTGCTAGTAATGTTGATTCCGATAAACAATCCAGCGAAGAATGCTGCGATGGCAGCCATCATAACAACGATTACGCCAGTCTTTTTGACATCTTTAATCTTGTTCTTGAAGATATACTCTGTAAGCTGTGGGCATTCCTCGATTGCGTCGAGTTCTTCCATCTTCTTGGAGTATTCCTTGGTTGCTTTTGCAGTTTTGTTAGTGTTCGCCATAATATTTCCTTTCTTGCGTTATTTGCTTATGGTTAATATTATAGTAACACGCCCATAAGCTAATTGCAACAGGATTTATGTATGATTTTTACCCCAACAGGCCGTTTATGATGCTGCCGTTACCGCCGTTAGGTGTTTTTGGCAAAGATGCTTTATTTTTCAATTCAATAAAGGCGTTCTCAATAACATCTTGCGGCACTAGCCCTTTTCTCTCTATCAGCTTTCTTACTTTTTCTTCTCCATACTTGTCTACAAAGTCTTTGAGGTTGCTGTTCTTAATTAGAGGGGTGTCAAATAGCATGTAATTAACTCCCTCAATCTCTGACGGCTTAATCACTCTGTTGAGTAGGTTCTGCGTGTCGTTTACCCTTGTCGCCTCGAACTCTTTTCTTGGGATTCTTATCTTCACGGTAGTTCCACCATAGCTCCCGCTATCTAGGCCTCTGGTATCCGTCCATATACCAGCTTCTTCTGGGCTTACTAGATAGCCATCTGGCCTTTGGCCTGGGATAAGTCCGTTCTCTAAAATACTTGGTATATTGTCGGCTTTAGTATTGTGGAATAGCGTAACCATATCGTCAGCCTTATTAGCAGCCACTCTAGATGCATCGTCTAGCTTATTTGTGGCTGCTCTCGCTATATCGTCTGCGTAGTTTCCCAATAGTGTATTAAGGACGCTCATTAGGCTCTCCTTTCTCCATTATCCCCGCCACCTAACAAAGCACCGAGAAGAGTGCCGCCACCCACAAGACCCCCTAAGCCAAGCATGATGTCTGGATTGCTGGTAGGCTTCTTGTTCGAGATAGACTTAATCTGGTTAGGCTGGAATGCGATATAGTGCGTCGTATCTGGTGCTAAGCCCATGTTCTTGAACTTTGTAGACACCGTAGGGTCAATGATGCCATCGTAGCCTAGATTCTCCAGAATGCTCCTAGCTACCTCATTAGATACAAGGTTGCCCTCGAAATCTTCAAGGTATCTCTCGTTTAGAGCGTCTTTTAGCTCTTGCACGCCAATGCCGCCACTCCACATAGCTTCTCCGACGACCTCGTTGATAGCTTTGCTAAGTTCGTCGTAGTCCATGTCTACATCGCTAGCCACATTGTCTGCCAAATCGTATAGCAGGTCGCTATAATAATCTTCTATGTTGTCATAGTCAGCGAAATCTTTTACTGGGTAATCAGAGCCGTCAAACAAATAGGTTTTTCCTACCGTGGCTGGGTTTTCCATGTTCGCATAAGCGTCAATCTGGTATGCGCCCTTAAATAGTTGGTCTTTAGCTCGCTTTTGAGCCTCTTCCATCGGAATATCCAACTCGGATTCTAGTTGCTCTGCGAGGCGGTCTACCTTGTTGTCGAAATCTGGGCCACCGCCAAAGTAGTTGCGTTGCACATCGTCGGCGTTGTTCGTAAAGTAGAATCCCTTACCCCAGTCTCCCTCTGGGTTGCCATAGCTTCTGTCGAACACAGTAAACCTACCGTTAGCAGAACCGTGGTGTAGTGGGATTAGGTTGCCCTCTGCGTCCCTTGCAAGGCTGTTTTTGAAATAGCTTTCCTGCTCTGGGGAGAGAAGCTTGCCCAACGCAGTCGACGCATCGTCTGCTTTATTTGCTGCAATGCGTGCAACATCGTCAGATTTGTTTGCTGCGATTCTTGCTACATCGTCTATCTTGTTGCCAGCGGCTCGTGCGATGTCGTCGCCATAGCTGCTAACTAGATTGCTCAACACACTCATTATGCTCTCCTTTGGTTATTATCGTTGCCACCACCCAACAAAGACCCTAAAATAGAACCACCACCAAGTAGACCAGCTGCACCAAGCATATACGGAGTCTTGAAGCGGTTTTTGCCTTTCGTAATTTCTTGTAATGTCTGGCGCAGACTCTCGTCATAATTAGATGGGTCGTAGTTCCCAAGCACAGGGACTCCAGCCTCTTTGAGCGCATTTAGAACTTGCTCGTCTGCATAATCATTTGGCAAGATTGCTCCAGAGAACTCGTTAAGACCGAGCGGCCTAGTAGCTTTAGCCTCGAAATAATCAGTCGGCAACTTTCTGGCGGCATTTCTAATGTCGTTTACAAGCTCTCTCCCCTCTGGAGAATAAAGCTCGTAGAAATCGTTTGCAATCCTTTTGCCAGCCAAATTGTCTTGAATGTCCGTCAGAAGCTCCTGCACTGCGTTAAACGAGTTATGGCCAGTCTTGTCTGCATAGTCGAATACTCTGTCAGTAGCATATTTGTTGTAATCCCCAAAAATCTTTTCTGCATCGCCTTGGCTAGTTATTTTGCCGTTCTTCGCCCAGTCTAGCAAGTCGGCAAAGCTGCCAGCTCTCTCGGCAGTAGCAGCAGCAACCTGCGCTGGAGTAGCAAAACTGCTTTCCACCGCTTTCTTGCCCTGCTTATTCATATATTCGGAAATATACTCTGGCTGGTAGTATTTCCTAGTGCCTTTAATATACCTCGCACCGTTTTTCTCTTCCATTTGAGGCATACGAGGAGAATAAATATCTCTGTCATAGACATTAGGCTTCGATGTGTCGATAGTATCGTATCTGCCCTTGTCGAAATACATATCCTTATTGCCTAGCAGCACAACATCTCCATAGCTCTTGCCAGCATTGACTGATGGGTCTACGATTTGCAAACTTGGGTTCACGATTTCGCCATACATGTCGTCTAACGCCATCTTGAGCTTATCTGTGCTAACTCCATGGTATCCGACAAGAGGGTTAATGTCTCCAGCTTCGTCTGTCAGCAAATCAGCAATCAAGGCTCTACCATTAGCCTTGTCCCCACCGTACATTCTAAACATTGCTCCGTAGTCAGTACCAGGGTCGAACTGCTCCATGGATAGGAATGCGTCCCTAACCATATCCTTGTTACCACGCTTTTTAAGCATTGCACGCATAGCATCGTCGGATTTATTAGCACCAGCCTCGGCAATGTCTTTACCCCAGCGGGACACGAAATTGTCCGCATAATCAGACCACTTTGCCGCACCTTTCTCTGCTGCTTTAGCCAGGTCGTCCCCATAGTTGCTTAGTAGCTTGTTGAGAATGCCCATTTTAGTCCTCTCCGTCCAACATTTCGTCGGCTATTGCTTTTACGACCGCCTTAATAATGCCCGCCATGGCTGGATTCTTGCTAATAACCTCTTGCACAGCGTCTACCGTTTCTTGAGGTGCGCCGTCGTAGGTGTCCTCTTCGGTAGGTTCTGCTTCTTTGAGTAATTTGCCTAGGATTCCAGCCATATTATTCTCCTTGTGCTGCTTCTAGTAATAGTTCGTATAGGGATTGGAACTTTTGCTCCGCCAATGCTGGGGAGTCAGATACCTTTGGAATCATTTTGAGAGCGTTCTGCTTGTCGCTGTCAGATAGTGCGCCACTATCGCCCATAGCCTTTACGATACGACCGATAGAGCCTTGCGCCACAGCGTCGAATGTAGCCGCAGCTGGGTTGTACGAGCCGCCAGAAACCGTATTAAGTGCGTTAGTGATGTTGCCCTTTACTACGCCTTGTGCGCCGCCGAATGACTGATATAGACGGTATAGCTCTTCTAGTGTGTTAAGACCAGCCTGGGCTTTGGCATCGCCGCTAGACTTGCTCTTGGAGCTTTCGCTGCGCTTCGTCTTGCTGTCGAGCATACCAATCATGTCAGCGATTACGCTTGCTGCTCCGCTGTCTCCAGCCATGATAGCCGAGACATAGGCATTTTCTAGGTCGTCGTATGAGTAGCCGCCAAGAGTAGGCTCTGCCTGGTTCATATATGCGGTTTGCGCCGTCATATCTCCACCGAGACCGCCCATTCCGCTCATGCCACCGTAAGCGTCGCCGCCCATGAGACTACCGAGCGTAGATGTGCTTGCTGGAGCAGCATTATTGCCGCCGCCTAGAGCAGATGCGCCTAGTAAGCCACCGAGTAAGCCAGCACCGCCAGCTAGAGCAACCTTTGCGTTGTCGCCAAGGCCATTCTCCATGGCTGCTTTTGCTTTGAGCGGAAGTTTGCCGATTTCTTTCCCAAGCTCTGGTAGAGGGTTCTTTATGCCTGTGTCTACACCCATAATGTTTAGGTTCTTCTGGGTAGGCAATTTCAAGCCAACCAAGTCTTGCGCTACCATGTATGGTTGCATCTCTTTGCGCACCATCGAGGCAGTAATCTTGTCGTCTGCCATTCCAGCGATTTCTCTAGCCCTCTTTACATCGCCAACCTGGTTCAAGGCTTCTACCAACTGGGATTTAAGGCCAAATGATTTAGAGATTGGGCTAACCGTGTCGTCGATGCGATTCTTTAGAGAGTCTGCTAGAGAGCCGAGCTGTTTGCCAAGGATAGTTTGCGTAGCATCGGTAGATTTGCGGTATTTTACGCCTAAATCACGCACAGTTTTATACAGGTCGTCAGCTTCGGTTGCAGTCAAAACTCCACCTTTAGCTAAGTCGTCCAAATCGAGGCCTACCTCTGCCAAGCGGTTCTTCTGCGCCGTCGTGAATAGCTTGCCTTTGCCAGATTGCATAAGGTCTCCGACCGTAACTCCGATTCCTGCGTTGTCTGCATAGTCATATAGGCTCTTCTGGACTCCGCCAAAAGCTTTGACTGCATTCCTTGATGCGTCTTGCAAGTTAGCTGGGTCGATATTCATATTTTTGAGCTTCGTCCAAATCTTTCCGCCGCCAGCGTAGTCCTCAAGCATTTGCTTGCGTGTTTCTTTACCGACAGTACCGAAACCAGTAATAAAGTCCTCAAAATCATTGCGTGCGAGCTTCTGCGTTGCCGAAGATTTCGTAGCTTTCTTTGCTCCTTTGAGTGCTATATCGTCGACTTTGTTCTTTGCCGCCTTTAGCAATGCGTCGTCGGCCTTGTTAGCCGCCACATTGCTTGCAGCACGGAACATATCGTCGCCGTAGTTGCCAAGGATTCCAGATAAAATACTCATGGTTTACTCTCCTAGTCCATAATAGTTATACAACGCTGCCAAATCTTCGTCAGAAAGCTGTTGCTGGTTGCGATTGCCGAGCAAATTGCTTAGTCCGATTGCTCCGCCACCGATTCCACCAGCGAGCAAAGCTTTCCTAGATAATGGCATACTCTTTATGCTGTTCAATGCGCTTGCGCCAGCGAGCTTCGAGCCAGTAGCGAAATTAGCGAGCTTATTGCCCATACCTTGCTGCGCTGCGTTTAGTAGTTCACGATATTGTCCCTCGCCTAGCGAGTTGATAGCAGCCTTAGTAAATTGGCTTGGGTCTACGCCAGCACCAAAACCAGAGCTTGCGAGAGCTTTGTTTACGGCGTTCTCTGCGCCACGAGTAGCGACATTGCTTAGAGCGTTGCCAACCAATGGGAATGCGCCGCCAAAAGCTGCGCCGATTCCTGCGCTTTTAAGGACATCTCCAGCATTCATTTGTGAGCCTTGTTCACGGATAGTGTCTAGTGCGTTGTCTGCTGCGCCAGTAGCCATGCCGAAGCCGACCTTTGAGCCTAGCGTGGCTGGAGTTCCCATACCAGCAGTCAAAGCTTCGAGTCCAACCTTTCCGAGTGCTGCGGCATCAGAAACATGGTCTCGCTGATTCCATCTGTTCCAGTCGCCCTGTACGCCAGTCTGCAAATCACGACCTGCGCCAGCGAGCTGTGCTACTGGTGCGGTTAGATAGTTTAAGATACCGCCAACTACTGGGATATTGTTTAGCCCTGCGACTGCGCCTGTGCCAGTATTCATGGCTTGTGTATTAGCCCTAGATACTCCGCTTAGATAGTCCCCCAAATCTGATGCGCTGATATTGCCAGCTGCGCCAGCCTCTTGGATTTCTGGCGTGAATCCCTGCTGTTTAAGGAATGACTTTTCAGAACCCTGGCCGCTTAGCAAGTTCATGAGCTTGGTGTCGGCTTTCCCAATGGCACGCAAGATTGGGTTCTTTTCGTTGTCCCAGTATGTGTCATTTGATGCGCTCTGGTTAGCGTAGCTATCTTTGGCGGCGTTGAGCATCTTGTTGTATGCCCAAGCGTTGCGGTCTTTAATATCCTGCTGCGCTCTATCAGCCCAGCCAGAATCCATTACTCTTCTCTCGCCAAACATTATCTCTTCCCCTTTAGCAGATTAAGGTAATCGTTGTAGGTCGAGCCAGACATAATCTTGCCACGCTCGTTAGCGTCTCCAGTAGTCCAGCGCACAAGCATATCGTTGAGGTAGCTGTCTTTGTCCGTACCATCTGCCCAGCTACCGCCGTATGCGGCTTCAGACATGAGATAGTTCTCGAATGAGTTGTCATTCGCCTTATCTTGTTCTTGTAGGTTGCGTAGGTATTGCTGAACACGCATGTTTGCATCTGCGGCATATTTCTGCGCCTCAAGCTCTTGCTGTTTCCACTTGTCCTGCAAGTTTGCGTACCAGTAGTTGTAATCTTGCTGGTTGTGCTGGTATTCGTCCTCGTACATCTGCGAGTAAATGTTGCGCAAAATATTCTGCTCTTGGAGAGCCTGGTTGTAGGTCTGGGCGGCGTTCTGCAATGCAGTCTGGTACATATTCATGTTGTTAGCAATGTTCTGCTGTTGCTGGGCGTAATTGCCTTGTGCGAGCTGGCTGGCTTGCTGCAAAGCGGTATTGAGCGCAGACTGGTCGACTGCATTTGCCTGTTGCCAAGAGCTAAGCGTGTTCTGGTACTTATTCATTTGGTTGCCTAGGGCAGCATTACGCTGTGCTTGGCTTAGCACCACATTGGAGTTCGAGTTAATCGTAGACGGCAAGGCGTTCATTGCCTGGTTAGTCGCTGCGATAGCCTGTAAAGATTTCTGGTATGTATTCTTGGCATCTTCTACGCCGTATTTGCCCTCTGCTTGGGCCATTAAGTCGTTGTATGCCGTCTGGTTCTTAAAAGCCTCGTCATAGGCCGCCTCACGCTGTGCAGCGGAAGCTTTGTCTGTCGCATATTGCGAGTATTGGCCACTAACCTTGTCGTTCTGACCCGCAATCTGATTCTGGAAATCATGCGAGTAGTTGGCTTCGTCGCCAGTAAATGAGTGTGTTGTTTGTCCTGCGCCTGCCATTGGTTTCCTTTCTACGCCATGGCTCTGTTGGCCTACTATGGCTCGTTAAGCACATTATAGCATACGAAATCAAGCGCAAGCAAAACACTATTTGCCATATAAATAGGCGTAACGGCCGAGGATTCCTAGATTGTCGCTCATAGATTTTGCGACATTGGCTTGGTTCTGCTTTTCCTGGTAGTTTAGGTAATTGTCGGCTCTTCGCTGCGCTGCTTGCTCGTGGATTTGTGCTATGCGGTAATCCGAAGCCGCCTGTTGCATAGCGTATGTTTCGAGTCTGCTCTGCATCTCCTTGTTATATTGGAGTATGTACTGGTTAAATGCGTCTTGAGCCTTAGCACGAGCGTATGCACTAGCGACATTAGCCTGTTTCCATTGCCACGAGCGGTAATCGCTCTTGAGTTCTGAAAGCAACAGCCTTGCGTCTTGCCATCTGTCGATAGATTTCTGGTATTCGCTCGTAGCGTTCGACCATTGAAGCGATAGGGCTTCCCTTGTGGACTCTTGCTCGCCATAAAGCTGTTGCGCAAACTCGTTAGACATCTTGCGGGCGTTGTCCCAGACCTCTTTATTAACATCGGTAATCGCTTGCTTGGTGCGCATATTCTGTTCCCACTTGTTTGCCTGGGTATTGTACGCAAGCTCACGCCTCTGTTGAGACATGACGACATTCGATGTGCGGTTAATTGTCGATGGTAGCGAGGATAATGTTTGCTCCATGGCAGCCACGGCGTACTTAGATTTCTCGTAGTTCTCCATGGCGGTTGTAACGCCGAACTTGTTTTCTGCCTCGTCCTGCATGCTGGAGTAGTTGCGCATTTGGCCGTCAAAAGTATCATACGCATCTTGAGCTTGCATGCGTTTGCTGTCAGCCTGGTTCTTCTCTTCGGCCATCAAGTCGATGTTCTTCTGCGCATCATTCATGCGGTCGACAAACGACTTGTTATAGAAACTATCTGGCGAGACATTTGCTTGTCTCTGAAGCTCCATGTAGTTTGACCAAAGTTCTGCGCTAGTTGCCATAGGTTATGATACTCGTTTATACATGTAGCAAGTAATGTACGGCTGCAAGTTGTTGTGGTATCCGTTGCTACCGTTGTTGTTCGTAGCTGGGTTGAACGCCAAACCGCTTGAGCCTGCGGAGCTTGTGCCATCGCCAACGAATGTGTATCGGTCGCCACCAGAGGTGTTTACTTTAGCCCTAGAACAACCAATCGAGGTGTTATAGCCCAAGTTGCCGCTTGTGGAGTGATTGTGCGATGGCATTTCTGCAACCGTAAGCTTATGCGTTTTCTCGCCGCCTGTCTTTCCCACAGAGTTGAACTCCGTCTGGCTGGCGTCTACGCCTACTGGTACACGCCCAGAACCCCAAACTTGCCATGTACCTGGCAAAGTGTTGTTCACGGCCGCCGCAGTAGACAACGATGCCGACATGTAGATAGAGCCTACTGGGTACATCATATTAAACAGCGTGGCCAAAGCGTCGTTCATTTCTTGCGCTTTAATTTGCGTTCCTGGCGTAAATGTTGGTAGTGCCATATTATCCCCATTCCTTTCCGCTATCCCATAGCGATTCGTCCCATACGCCAATATTTGTTGGCGATACTGGTGTGTTAGTTGATGTTAGCAGTTCCTCGATTGGGAACGGACATAGATATACAGTTACATTATACTCCGAACCTGTGTACTGCTCGGCAATCTTCACACGCTCTTGAATGTCGTCAGAAATACCATTAGCTCCATTGTATTTTGCTCTTCTAATGGTATCTGACCATCTATATGTACGGTAGAAATAAATATACTCGTCGTCGATTTTTACCTCTATACAGTTATGCAAGTCAGTTCCGTCTCCTAAATCTGGAGCATATTCAGGGCCATACGCATACATCGTCATGACATTTCTCGGATATGGATACGGCCAAGTAGTCCCAGAGAAATCGCTTGTCGAAAGACCAACTGTTGGCAAAAACAGACCGCCTGTCGTATTAGTAACGAACGGCAACCCAGATATGTTAGGAACTAGAGCAAAGTCCGAGTCTGGCTTCTTCTTCGTCAGATTCCTAGAGTAATTTCCGCCATAAGAGCCAGCTCTCTGCGTCTGGTCGAAATGCACATTATAACTATACTTTAGCGTTCCAGAAATCGTGGCATATCCGACAGGTCTAAAGCTATACCCATGCTTGACTCTGGTTATAAGTTCTCTGATAGTCCCATAATCCATATTATCGGCATAGTCCCAAGAATACTGTGCTGGCTGTGGATTTGGGGTAGCCACCGAACCTGTATGGATTGGCGATGTCTTTGTGTCCACGATGTGGAATGTCTTGAACGCTCTTGGCGTATGTTGCATATCGAACCCAAAAATAGGGTTCTTTGCGTTTATAACGGTAGCCTTGTTGTCGTCGCTTGTCTTGAATCCGTAATCGCTCATTGTATTCTAATCTCCTCTACATCTGGCGCAACCATAGGAGAACGGATAACAACCATAGAAGCTTTAGAGCCAACAGCAAAGGCTGACGCACCCAAACCGATTATTTGGAATCTACCGTCTGGGTCTGACTGCGGGAAAATACCAGCCGACGCTTCTCCAAACGGAGCAATGCCGTCGCCAGAGAAATATGCGAAAGGCTCATAGTCGGTAAGCTTGGTCGTTTTAGCGTCGTTATCGTCTTTTGGAACTCCCCACGATGCGTTTGGAGCTGGATTACTTGGGTCGTCAGAGTGCGCCTTAGATTTCTCGGTCTTTACAGCCATAATAAGCTTAGACTGGATTAGCGTGTTGATACCGCACCCCCTAGTTTCCCCTGGCTGTGGCATCTGTTTCCTTGTGTGCGACTTGGACTTAATGCCGTAGTTCTTCGTTACACCATCGTAATATGATGCTTTAGAGGTATATGGGTAATCTGCGTCCTTGCGTATATCTATATTAGTCATTAAGTAATAGCCAGATTTATCCGAAACATACTCGGAGTGGAAGAACATTGGGACATAGCCTAAGCCGTGGTATATCTTGTACTGCTTATCGCAGAAATGTATTTCAAATGTCTGCGGGTCTGTGTACCGATATGTATATTTTGGTAAATAAAGCCATTTTTCGTCTACCGCACAATCCCAAATAAAGACCCCCTCTTTCTCTATCCTTGATAATATCCAACTAGACGGTATTCCCTCTGTCTCGTCGATAATCTTTACCTTATTTTCCTCTGAAATAACCTTAACAATCTGTATAATAGGCCAGTTAGAGTTAAACAAAAGGTTAGAATCGCCAGCGGTGTTTGCGTCAAAACCATTTCTGGCGACCCTAATGCCGTAATCTCCACGAGATACTGGCTTGTACTCGTTAATCAAGACTCCAGATTTAGTTGTCGCCATGGTTTCTCCTTAAAACTTACCTTTTCCGTAGCCCATAACCATAACTTTGCGTCCGTTATTGTCGACTACTTGTATTTGTCCCCTTACTTGCTGATTACCTCGTAGGTTTCCTGTGCGTATGCGCCCTGTGTCGAATCCGTATGCCTCTGCATTGGACGAAATCGGCACATCGTCTACTTTGCGGAATCCGTCTAGCGTTTTACGCACCGTTCCTTGCCCTAATGGGCGTATTACATCGGCTACTTTGTCGTTGTAGCCATATTGTGAAGAATAATCCGACATTATAGTTTAGCCTCTTCGTTAAGTATGCGTACCTCTGCGGCTACTTGCTTAATAACTGGTGTGTTGCCGTCGTTTGCGGTAGTGCCAATAAAGCCATACTGCGCCTCGTGGAAGCGTCCGTTGATGCTTGCGGTTACTTTCTTCTGCCCAGCCGTTGCCGTCGTAGCTGCCTTGTACCATTTCTTGCCAGCAATATAGATTGCCTCATAGTCTCGGTTGGTCATTTCTGCGTCTCCGTCGTCTATACGGAAGATTGGCGTAATCGTACAGCCAGTCGGCAATGCGTCAAAGTATATACCGAACTTTAGAATGTCTTTCACTAAGATTGGAGAGCCAGCGTCAAAGCATAGAGACTGCCAGTAGAATGTAGAAGCTGCGCCAGATTCGTTGTCCACCGTGGCCAAGCCTGGGTTTATAGTGATGTTACCCTCTCCGTCAGTCGTCGTAATCTCGTAGCCATAGAATAGCGAGTCGCCAAAGTTATACACGCAGCCAAGTCGTAGCGTCTCGTTGTCGGAGTTGTATTGGCTTGTCGCTTCTGGTATGCGGTAGTTATATGTGAAGCTGTTTGGATAGTTCTTGTCGATGCTCCCCCAACCGTAGATACCGTGGCGGATACTCTGCGCTGTCGTAATAGATGGGAATCCGATAAGCATAATCTCACGGCGTGTCGTAATCATGTTCGGATAGACCTCTGTGGTCGTATTGTGGCCAGAAAGCTCCGTATCCGTGCCTTTCATGGTGCGAACCTTAATAAGCTCCTTGCCGCCAGTATAGGCATACAATGCGCCGTTTACGATTACATAGGTAATGTTTGCGTAGTTGTAAATACAATGCGGGCTGCCCATGTTGCACTCGATGCTGTAATTTGGGCCATCGGATTCGCCGTCCCAGAAATAAATCTTACCAGCCTGGAATCCTCTCGTGCTGCCCTTGCTGTATTTCTCTGCGCCAATAACGATGTATTCGTCAGATGTTGCGATAGAGCATACCTCGAATCCGTCGTCTAGGCGCAACCTGTGTGGTAGGTACATCGTATCGTCAATGTAATTGCGTGGGGAAGATTGAAGCTCTGCCACATATTGGCCGTTGCCAATATACACGCTCTTATATACCGCAAGTGGGTGTTTGCCGTTGTAGGTCTCGTAGAGTACATAGCCACGAGATTTCATGCGTAAGCCGTAGTATAAAGAGCCAGTTGTTACTGTCTGCAACACATATCCGCTGGAAGATGCAACTGTGTGGATATGGTACTCCCCACCGCCCTCGCTCAAATCTCCTGCCCATGGCACTAGATTAGCTTGGTTTCCAGCCGATATAACTGCCGATGGGTCTGGAGCGATAGAGAACCAGTTGTATGAGCCAGCAGTAATATTTGCTGCTGCGATTGCGTTGGATTCTGCAACAATATTATTGTTCTTATCGTGAACCACTACACGAATAGTACCAGCACCTTTCGTCTTGATATATATGCCAATCTCCGCTACTGGAGCTAACCCAGGCAAGAATAGAGCCTTGTCTGCCGTGGCTTCAGAGATGGCCCGTGGAGATGTGTAATCATAGAATGTCGGAGTAATGTCCACCGTTGCGTTGCGTGGAATATCTGGGTTAGAGATATAATTGCCAGCATAGTTTACCGTGATAGAGTTCTCGATATACTCCGAGTTGTCGTCCATCTTTTCAAAGGTCGTAAGCGAGCGGGCATTCAAGCGTGGGCTAATAATATCGCCATAAGAGTACAGCCTGTGATGCGCATCAGCGAACCACAAAGCGTCATGTTGCATAGAGAATATAAGACCATGCCCAGAGCTTGTGGCCGTGTTGTTGATGCTTAGGACATTATTGTCCTCGTCAATAGAGTAGAGTTTGCCGTTCTCGTCTAACGCCCAAATATAGCCGTCCTTGGTCTGCGTCATAGCCGTGATAAGGCCAGTAATAACGCCAGCGTCGGCAATCTCCCTAGACTGCGGCAAGACCGTCATTTGCGACGGACTCTTGCGCACATCGAGACATTCTGCATCGGCAAAGCTGTTCTCAATACCAATCTTGGCATCTGTTGAAAGCCCACCATAAAACTCGGTATTACCGACTAATCTTGAGCCAGTATCGCCAATAGCCATATTACACTCCCTCTGTTATCGTTGAGTTTGCGAACACATCGCCAATGGTTGGCATGCGTGTTCCGTTAGGGTTGATTACGCCAGATACGGTCTTGTTGCCGTAGACGGTCTTGTAATCAGTCAAAGCGTCCTGGAATAGCGTGCGGTACATTGCGGCAGAATCCGTGTCCTTGCGCATGGCAAAGAAGCGGTAGCAAGCGTAGTTAATCGCAGCGTCGTGGTATTCCTCTGGATATGGCGGAGCTTGGCCGACAGTAAAGTTCACATTCGTAGCCGTTGGCCCAAGATACTCTGTATCAAGGACAGCATGTTGGCCGTCCGTTACCTCTACAATCTTGTAGTAGTTACCGTCCGTTCCGTCAGTACCAAAAGCATACCAGTCTCCGACCATGTATGGCTGGAATATGTCCACAGGAACGCCTTGGTCTTCCGTTGTTGATACGATTTCTTTGCTTCCATTCGTTACATTCGCAGTAAATGCCACATCGTCTTTGCCCATATCATTTACTCGTGGCTCGTAGGTTACAATAAGACCATTCTCTACATCACTTGCTGGCTTCGGGTAGATGCCAATCTCTTTATGCCCACGGATAAAGAAGAATGTAGGGTACAGCCCGCTATGCGGATATGAGTTGAGCTTGTTCCAATCCATCTCGGAGCGAATCTCTGTCAGCGGAATCGTAATATTAGAGTTTGTACCCTGCTTACAGCGCACAGCTACAACACGGTGCATGTCTGCCTGGAGCGGGTAATACTGCTTGGAGTCGTCCAAGTCAAAAGTGCGCTCTCGATTAGTCCATGGTCTGCGTGCTGCGTTCTGGAACATCTTATCAGCTTGGTTGATATTCGTAACGATGGTCTGTATCTCTGGCTCTTCGTAGTTCAAGCCACAGAGCCGAGCCGCCATCTGTTTTCGTTGAGTGAATGTAAGCATATAGTGGGTCTCCTTAGCCAAATTATAGCATAAAAAATACCCCCATTTTATAGGGGGTATTTCTACTACTGTTTGTCGGATATAACTTTAGAGATGCCGAATATCGCACCTAGGAACAATGTAACAGCGGACATTGTGGTTAGGATTGCGTCTACTGGCAAATCCCAGCACCATGCGTTGGCTAGTACGCCAAATAGCGTTGCCAAGGCTGGTAGGAATACGGAAACCGTCCAGCGGATTGCTTCATATACCTTTTTCGGTAGTGGATAGTTGTCGCCTTTCATATTCTCTCCTTATTTAACTCGGATTGTTGTTCCTGCGTAGATTCTATTAGGATTGGCAATCCCATTCCACGCACAAAGCTGATTAACAGATGTTCCGAACTTTGCGGAGATTCCAGACAAGGTGTCTCCTGGTTGGATTTTATAGTAGGTATGCCCTTTTGAACCACCTGCGCCGAGTTTCTTGTTTACGATGTCTTGCACGGCACGGTAATCGTAACCAGCGGCAATGAGTCTATTCTTGCGGTCTTGGCCGTTACCCCACTTGCCAGCAATAACCTCGTTCGCAATCTCCTCGTTGCTCTTCTTGGTTGGCTTCGGAGCTGGAGCTGGAGCTGGCGCTGGAGTAGAACCGCTAGTTGCGCCAGCGTATGCTCTCCACGCATTTGCGTCGCCAAAGAACTCGTCTTTGTCGATAGGGTTAGAGGTGTACTGGTGCATCGCAATAACACCCCAGTAGCCAACCTTTGGACAGCCGTGGTTAGTACCATCGTTGTTGCGGTAGTCAGCGACCCAGAGGCCATAATCCCCAGCAACGACTGCCGACCAGTCATAATCAAATGTTACGGAGCTGGACATGTAAATCACAGGCTTAACGCCAGTAAGCTCTTTAACCTTGTCGAGCCAACGCTTTGCCCAACCAGTATCCCATTTATTTGCACCCTCCCAGTCGAGGACAAGAATAGCCTCTCTGATGTACCCCTTGATATTATTTACAAAGAACTCCGCTTCTGCCTCTGGGCTATTGCCGAGGTCTGGGCGAGCATAGTGGTAAACACCTAATAGCTTGCCAGCCGCCTTGTTCATTTGGTATTTGGCATCACATGTAGGGTCGACATAGCCGCAACCCTCGGTGGCTTTACAAAGAATAAAGTCGCCCTCTGTGATTTGATTTGGTTGCCATTTGCTTTGGTCTGTTCCGTG
>Ga0326511_10001530_pt1 | contig 19113 bp, 22 predicted proteins | sample 0_2496_0518_D_FD_203701 | JGI IMG/M metagenome (GOLD analysis project Ga0326511, IMG submission 203701) | Bovine rumen microbial communities from UC Davis, California, United States - 0_2496_0518 | ecosystem: Host-associated > Mammals > Digestive system > Stomach > Rumen | place: USA... | reverse complement strand
GGTGAAATTTTCGCGGCATGCCCTTCTGAACCGTGCGGCCTAGGTCGGAAAAATTCGCAGACCGCACACGAGACCCCCCGGGTGGAACTTTGATAAAAATCCGCGAGGCAAATGCCCCGGAAAAACGCTCCAAAACCATCCCAAAATTTGGGCGGATTCCCGCTGTTAAACGGCGACATCAGAGCAACTTTTTCGGACTTGCTCCGGATCCGGGAGGACATCCGGAGACATGCCGACTGGAGGCAAACGCCATGCCCAAAAAGAGCAAAAAAAACCGGATAGCCGCCGAGTATGACAGGCTGCTCGCCCTCTACAATTCGCTCCCGCCTGAGAAGATGGCTCTGGCAGTCGGCATGATCGAACGCGCCGCCTTTATGCGCGTCGAGTGCGAGGATCTTGAAGCCGATCTGCAGAAAAAGGGCTGGACCGAGCCCTTCCAACAGGGGTACCAGGCGCCCTATGACCGCGCCCGGCCTCAAGGCCAGACCTACCAGCAGCTGAACAGCAACTACCAGAAAATCATCAAGCTCCTGGACAGCATGCTGCCGCAGCAGCCGGTCGGCAACCAGATAGCGGACGACGGCTTCGACGGCTTCGTCAACGGCCGTGATGATGCGTGATGAAGAGATACCCGCCGGTCTATAACCCGATCCGTGAATACTGGGCGCAGATCCTCAGCGGCGAAACCGTTGTCGGGCAAAAGATCTACAAAACGTTCCGGCACTTGATCCGTCAGATGGACGAACCCGGGATTTACTACTACGACGCACGCCGGGGCAATCACATCCTCGAGTTCGCGGAAAATTACTGCAGGCACTCCAAGGGCAAATACGGCGGACAGCTCGTCCAGCTGGAGCTCTGGGAAAAGGCGATCCTCGCAGCGGTCTTCGGCTTCGTGGACATTGAAGGGACCCGGCAATTCCGCCAGGCGGTGCTGATCATCGGGAAGAAAAACGGCAAGAGCCTGCTTGCTTCCATCGTGGGCGCTTATATGCTCACGGCTGACGGCGAAGCCGGCCCGGAGGTTTACGCGGTCGCCACCAAGCGCGACCAGGCGCGCATCATCTGGACCGAAGCCAAACGGATGATCAAAAAGAGCCCCGTGCTGCAGTCCAGGGTGAGGACGCTTGTCAACGAGCTGATCTGCGATTCCAACGACGGCGTCTTCAAACCGCTGGCCAGCGACTACAACAGCCTCGACGGTCTCAACATCCACTGCGCTCTGATGGACGAGTTTCACCAGTGGCAGCACGGCCGGCCGCTTTATGACATCATCGCCGACGGCGTCATCGCCAGAGAACAGCCGCTGCTGTTTCTGACATCCACCGCCGGCATGATCCGCGAGGATATCTACGACGACATCTACGATGAGTGCGACCGGCTAATCAACGGCTATGACGACCCGGAGGGCTACCGGGACGAGCACATGATCGCTTTTGTCTACGAGCTCGACCAGCGGGCCGAGTGGACGGACCCGAAATGCTGGGTAAAGGCAAACCCGGGGCTCGGGACGATCAAGTCCCGCCGGATCCTCGAAGACAAGGTTGAAAAGGCCAAGACCAACCCCGCGCTGGTGCGGAACCTGGTCTGCAAAGAGTTTAACATCCGGGAGACCGATATCTCCGCCTGGCTCAACTTCGAGGAGCTCAATAACACCGACACCTTCGTTCTGGACCGTGAGGCCAGACAGCTGCGCTGGACGCACAACGGCGAGGAACGTATCCTCAGCTATCCGCGTTACGGGATCGGCGGCGTGGATCTCTCGAAAACCACCGACCTGTGCGCAGCCAAAGTGCTGTTCCGAGTGCCGGAGGCCCCGGAGGTCACCTTCGTGCTGAGCCAATACTGGCTGCCGGAACAGCCGAGCCTCGAGCAGCTGGAGACGGAGACCAAAATCCCGTGGACGAAGTGGGCCGAGCGCGACCTGCTGCGCTGCTGTCCCGGAAACATCATTCGGTATCGCGATGTCGTTGACTGGTTCGTGCACGTGCAGGAAGATCTCGACATCTATGTCAGCTGGTTCGGATACGACGCCTGGAGCGCTTCCTACTTTGTGGAGGACATGGGCGCCTTCTTCGGCAGCGCAGCCGGCGTCGCGGTCCACCAGGGCAAGAAGACGCTGTCCGACCCGATGATGCGGCTCGGCGCGGAGCTGCGGGCACACCGGATCGTTTACAACAACAACCCCCTCGACAAGTGGTGTCTCGCCAACACCACCTACGAGGAAGACAAAAACGGCAACATCCAGCCGCACAAGACGAACAGGCCAACACGGAAGATCGACGGCACGGCAGCGCTGCTCGACGCCTGGGTCGTCATGGTCGACCGGATGCAGGACTACATGAACCTGATCTGAAAGGGGGAAGATGCGCGCGATGGGTTTTTTTGATAGACTGTTCAGGCCGAAGCCCGACGAAGCGGTGCTGAATTATTTCCAGATGCTCAGTTCCTACAGCCCCGTCTGGAGGACGAGCGGCGGCGGAGTTTACGAGGCGCTTGAGACGCGCGCTGCGATCCACGCGATCGCGACCCACTGCTCCAAGCTCAAGCCGCATATTACAGGCGCTGCCGGCAAACGCTATGAGCGCATGCTGCAGGTAAGGCCGAACCCGTGGCAGACAACCAGCCAGTTCCTTTACAGGCTCGCGACCATCTACGAGGTGGAGAACAACGCCTTCCTGATTCCCGTGCGCTCTGAGTTCAGCGACACGGACATCGCCGGGATCTTCCCGGTGCTGCCGAGCAGCTGCGAGCTGCGGGAGGGCCGCAGCGGGAAGCTGATCCTTCGTTTTTCCTTCCCGAACTCGAAAACCGGTTACATCGACTTCGACCAGGTCGGGCTGATGACCAAGATGCAGTTCGAGAACGACATGTTCGGCGACGACAACTCTCCCCTCAACCCGACCATGCGCGTGATCGGGATGCAGCAGCAGGCCATGGTGGAGAGCATCAAACAGTCCGCCTCCCCGCGTTTTCTTGCGAAGATCTCCAACAGCCTGCGACGTGAAGATCTCGCCGCGGAGCGCAAGCGGTTTATCGAGGACAACCTGGGCGTGCAGAACTCCGGCGGCGTGATGCTCTTCGACCAGAAATACTCCGACGTCAAAGAGCTCTCGAGCAGGGCCTCCATGATCGACGCCGAACAGATGAAGCTGATCGACGACAACGTGGCCAAGTATTTCGGCGTTTCGCCGGAGATCATGCGCAACGAGATGAACGAGGAAGTCTGGAACGCCTTCTATGAGGGCAAGATCGAGCCCTTCGCCCTGCAGGCGAGCCTCGTGATCTGTTCCATGCTCTTCTCTGACAGACAGATCGCCGCCGGCAACGGCGTGGAGTTCTCCGCAAACCGCCTGCAGTTCGCCACCACGCGCAACAAGCTCAACACCATTGTGCAGATGTTCGACCGCGGCATGCTCTCCAGGAATGAGGGCCGCGAGATCCTCCAGATGCCCGGCATCGGGCCGGAGGGCGACGGCTACTTTATCCGCGGTGAGTATGTCGACGCCTCGGAGCGTACCGAAGCCCAGGACGACGAAGACGATCCGGCCGAGGATCTCAATGATGAGGAAAAGGAGAAAGAGTCATGAACAAATACGGGAAGGAACTCCGGTCTTACAACTTCGAGATCCGCAGCGAACACGACGAACAGCACGGCGATTTCATCACCGGCGTGCCGATTGTGTTCAACGTCCGGACAGAGCTCTTCGGGTGGGATGAGATCATCGCGCCGGGTGCGCTGGACAAGACCGACCTGCGCGACGTGCGCTTCCTGGTCAACCACGACACCAGCATGATCCCGCTGGCACGCAGCCGCAACAACAACGCCAATTCCACCATGCAGATGACCGTCGAAGATGACGGGATGCACATCCGTGTAAACCTCGACACCGAGGGAAACTCGGAAGCCAGAAGCCTATACAGCGCCGTCAAACGCGGAGATATCAGCGGCATGTCGTTCATGTTCCGCGTAGACAGCGATGAATGGCAGGACCTTGAGAGCGAGAGGCCCCTGCGGACAATTACAGGAATCAGTAAGGTCCACGAGGTCTCCGCCGTCACCTGGCCCGCATATGAGCAGACCTCTATCGAGGCGCGCAGCGACGCAAAAGAGCTGGAGAGCTCCGCCTCGGTGCTGGAGAGCGCGAGGAAAGCGAAGGCAGACCGGGAGGCCAGAGAGGCCCTGATCGCGACCACCCTCAAGAAACTGGAGGAAGCGAAAAATGTTTGATTTCAGTACCATGAGCCCGGAGGAGCTGCTCGCCAGGAGCGAGGAGCTGCGCGCACGCGCTGACGTGATCGCGGAGGAACTCCGCAGCGAGGGGGCCGACGCTGCCGCACTCGCCGAGGAATCTGACGCCAATATCACCGAGCGCCAGGCTATCGCCGCCGAGCTCGAGACCAGAAAAGCCGCCAAGCAGGCGGCAGAGGAAGCCCGCGCCGCCGATTTCCAGGCGGGCTCGGGCAAGATCGAAACGAAAGGAGTCCCCAAAATGAATGAGAACCGCTTCGGCATCGAAAGCGTCGAATACCGCGACGCATGGGTTAAGAAACTCATCAACCGCGAACTGAGCGAAGAGGAGCGCGCCGCGCTCGCTTCCGCCGGTGCCGTCATCCCCACCATGACCGTGAACGCCGTCTGGGACAAGCTGGTCAAGCCCGCCGAGCTGCTCGGCAAGGTCGACGTCAGCCAGTTCCCCACCTACGTGCGCTTCCCCGTCGCCACCGCCAACAACGCCGCCGCATCCGGCGCTGTCGGCAGCACCATTACAGAGAGTTCCGACGTCGTCGGCTATGTCGACCTGACCCCCAACGAGTACGTCAAGCTCCTGACCGTCGGCGCCGATATCGAGCACATGGCGGTCTCCGCCGTGCATGACTGGGTCGTCGACAACCTCGTCGGCCAGATCCGCTACGCGCTCAACAAGGACATCGTCGTCGGCACCGGCACCAACGCCCTCAAGGGCCTGACCGTCTCCGTGACCGCCTCCGCGACTGCGATCCCCGCCACCGTGACCAAGGCTTCCATCCTGGGTATCATGGCGGCTCTGCCCGCGCAGCATCACGGCGGCGCCATCTGGATCATGACGCCCGAGATGTTCTACAACAACATCATGACCCTGACCTCCCTCAATGACTACGTCATCAACGACGGTTTCAACATGAAGCTCTTCGGCCATGACGTGGTGCTCATGAGCGAGTGCCTGGTCAGCTCCAAGGAGACTATCTTCTTCGGCGATCCCAAGGCCTACAAGTGCAATATCTTCAAGGCCATCGAGGTCAAGCCCTTCGAGACCGCGACGACCACCAACATCCAGTTCCGCGGCGCGTGCCTGGCCGATGGCGAGCTGATCGACACCACCGCCTTCGTCCGCTTCGCACAGGCCTGATCGGCCTGATCAGGATCCACGGGAGAAGCCGGGCCCGCCCCGGTCTCCTCCCCGATCTGAACAGGAGGGACGCCCATGGATACGATACTGGCAACCACAGTCAAAACGGATCTCGGAATCCACAACGACAAACACGACGAACAGATCGCCACGGCAATCAACGCAGCAAAGATCCAGATGGCCATGCGCGGTATCACTGTGATCGACGAAACGGATCCCACGACCGTGACATGCGTGGAGCTCTTCTGCCGGCACTGGTTCAACTTCCAGGGCGAGGCGCAGCGTTTCTTCCATGCCTTTGAATTCCTGGCCAACGCGATGGCACAGAGTTCCGAGTACGGCGAAGACGCCGTGCCGCCCGGGGAGGGCGGCGATCCATGAGCGCGCTGCAGACCAACCGCACGCCCTGGACCGACGAGCTGATCCTGCTGAGCTATGAGGAAAACACGGACAGCGAGGGTTATACCACTCAAACCGAGAGCGAGACCGAGATCTGCTGCTGCTTCTCCGCAGGCGTCGCCCGCGGGGAGTTCTACGAGGCGATGAAGGCCGGACTCCGGGCCAGCTGCTCGGCGGAGGTGTGGGAGGACGATTACGAAAACCAGACGCGCGCCCGCGCAGACGGCTGCCTCTACAATGTCATCCGCCACTACCCCACCGGGCGCGGCACAGTGATGCTGATCCTTGAGGAGGTGGTGAGATGAGCTGCGACAGTGCGCTGCAGGCGGCGCTCAAGCCACTGGGCCTGCCGGTGTTCCCGAACAAGTACAGCGGGCCGGAGCTTGAGTACCTCGTCACCAACCACACGACGCTGGGAGCCGCCCACGGCGGAGATCTCGCCCAGGCCGCGCGGTATCTGGTGCAGGTCCACTACTACCTACCCGACAAGAAAAACCCGAACGAGATGCTCGCGCAGATCTGCCGGGCGCTGGCCGCGGCGGACTTCAGCTGCCCGGACATCGTGCCCGGACACAGCGACCACGGACAGCACTGGGCGATCGAGTGCGAATACTGCGACGGCGGTGTTGACTATGGCGCGTGTTAGTCTGGAGGGCTTTTCGGAGCTCGACAAAATGTTTGCCAAGCTCGGGAACGTCCCCTGGGAGGTCACGAGCGAGGCGCTCGACAAGATGGCGGGCGTCGGCGAGGACGCCGTGCGCAGGACCGGCCGCGCCATGGGCGTGCACGATCCAGAAAGCAGCGTGCACATCCTGGATAAGGTGACCCACACCAAGCCGAAGAAAACCGAAGGCGGCGGCTTCTGCGAGGTCACCTTCTCCGGCAGCCGCCGGCGCGGGAACACCACGACGCGCAACAGCGAGATCGCGTTTATCAACGAGTACGGCAAAGAAGGCCAGCAGGCGCGGCCGTTCATCCGGCAGGCCGCCGAGCAGTACGGCGATCAGATCGCCGATCCCGGCGAGGAGGTCGTCGGCGACTGGATGGTCAAGACCTTCAACGAGGGCTGACGCCCTCCCAACGAAAGGAGTAAGTTTATGGCTACTATCGGCCTTCGCGGTGCGACCATCGCGAAATATCACAACAACAACGGCGTCGTCACCTACGACGCGCCGATCAGCGGCGGCTGCTCCCGCCGCGCGGAGCTGCAGCTTCAGTTCGCCGAGGCAGAGCTCTGGGGCTGCGACGGCCTGCGTGAGGCTATCCGCGAGGCGGTCGGCGGCAACATCACCTTCGAGGCGACCTTTTTCTCCAACGACATGCAGGTGCTTGCCTTCGGCGCGACGCTCAAGCAGCGCGAGGTGACCTACACCAACGACGCCAACGAGGAGGTCACCACCACGATCACCAGCGTGGACTACTCCGCCGACGACGAGGCGCCGTACATCGGCTTTGCCGTCTACGGCCCCGACATGATCAACCACGAGAAGAAGTGGAGCTGCATTTTTGTAGCGTGCGCGAAGTTCTCCCCGCCCAATACCACCATGGCCACGCGCGACACTTCCATCACCTTCCAGACGCCCACCACCACGGGCCGCTTCCTGCCGGACGACACCACGGGTCACGTGATCCAGGAGACGGCGGTATGTGACACCGAGGCCGAGGCCAAGGCCTGGTGCCAGGCAGTGTTCCCGCAGGCCACGCCGTGAGGTTAGGCCATGGACATCCGGCTCAAGACTATGCCCTTCGTTTTTGAGGGGCGGACATATCAGCTGCGCTGCAATATGGCCGTGCTGGCCGACGTGCAGGAGGCCAACGGCGGGCGGATCGACACGGCGCTCTCCGGACAGCGCGGACTTCGCAACGCGCTCATGTTCCTCGCTGCCATGATGACCGACTACGCCGACGAAAAAGGCTGGACCGACGACGACGGCCGGCCGCTGACGTTCACGTGGCGCGGCCTGGGGCGCGTCCTGCGTGTTGAGGACGTACCGACGTCCCAGATCATCACCCTCGTACTGGACGCGCTCACGCCGCCAAAATCTGCCGAATCCGGCGAGAATAACGGGAAACCGGAGGAGACGCCGGGAAACTGACAGACCGGGCGGAGTCTAATCAAATAGACTTCGCCCGGTTTTTGAGTATCTGGCTTTTTGATCTCCACATGCCGGAGCGCGATTTCTGGCAGACGATGAACCCGGCGCGGCTGATCGCGCTTTTTAACAACTACTTCCCCCGGCAAAACAGACGCCGCAGCGTGTCCACAGTGGGCACGCCGGAAAACGGCGAACCGCTGGGACCGTACTCCGCCATCATGGAGATGGGAGGCACTTAAATGGCAAACAATACGCGCAAAGTCGGCCTGAAGGTCGAGCTTGACGGCGAAAAAGAATACAAACAGGCAATCTCCGAGCTGAACAAGGGCAACCAGGTACTCGCCAGTGAGCTGAAAAAAGTCCAAGAAGAGTACAAGGGCAACGAGAACAGCATCGAGGCCCTGAACGCCCGCGGCGAAGTGCTGCAAAAACAGCTCCAGCAACAGCAGGACAAAGTCGCCACGCTGCAGAAGGCCCTCCAGAACGCCGCTGAAGAGTACGGCGAGGCGGACAAGCGGACCCAGGAATGGCAGATCCAGCTGAACAACGCCGAGACGGCTCAGATCAAGCTGGAACGGGCCATCGAGGAGAACAACACCGCCATCGCCAACCAGGGCGAGGCGACCGAAGACGCCGGGCAGAAGATGACCACGCTGGGCGACCAGGTCTCCGGCCTCGCCGAGAAGTTCGGGATCCATCTCCCGGAGGGAATCAGGAGCGCCCTCGACAACGTGGACGGTTTTTCCTCCGGCACTGTGGCAGCCATGGGCGTCGCCGCGGCCGGGATCGGCGCGGTCAAGCTCGCCATCGACGGGATCAAGCTCGGGATCGAGGCCGTGCAGCAGCTCAATGAGCTGACACTGGAACAGGCCTCGAAGGCAGACGAGCTTCTCACACGCTCGGCCCAGACGGGCCTCGGAGTGGAACTGCTGCAGCAGCTTGACTACGCCGCGAAATTTATTGATTTTGACGGGCTGGACAAGGCCCTCGTAAAGATCACCGACAGCATGGGCAAGGCGGCGGAAGGCACGGAAAAGCAGACCGAAGCGTTCAACGCCCTCGGCGTCAGCATCCGCGACGAGGTGACCGGCGAGCTGCGCGACAACTTCGACGTATTCAAGGACGTGATCGACGCCCTCGGCGACGTGTCGAACGAAACGGAGCGCGATATCCTGGCAAACCAGCTCTTTGGCAAGTCCTACGCCGAGATGAAGCCGCTGATTGACGCCGGCACCGATGCCCTCGAAGAACGCATGCAGGCGGCGAACGTGGCCAGCGAAGAAGAGATCGCGACCCTGGGCGCTTTGGACGACGCCCACGAAGAGTACCAGGCCAGGCTGGAGCGCATGAAGCAACAGATCGCGGTGGAGTTTGCGCCGGTTTCCCAGGCCGCCATGACAAAACTCGGAGATCTCACCGATCGCGCGGGGCAAATGTTTAAGGACTCCGGCATCGTCGACAGCCTCGGAGAATGCGTGGAGCCGCTGGGACGCCTTGCTGAGATCGGTTTGGATCTGCTGGAGGATATTCTCCCTTATCTTAACGGGCTCGTGCGAGGGCTCGCTTCCGCGCTGGAAGCGGTCGCAAAAGCAGCGGAGTGGGCAGGCAATAAGCTGCACCAGTTCAATGAGTGGGCTGCGGAACACACGGAGATCACCGGAAACGAGGACTACGGCTTCGGCGGGGCTGCGGATTACGGTTACGGCAATAACGCCGCGGGCACCGATAACTGGCGCGGCGGCCTGACATGGGTCGGCGAAGGGGGCCCGGAGCTGATGAGCTTGCCGAGGGGAACGCGGATCTACAGCAACCAGGAGAGCCGGCAGATGGCAGCGGCGGCGACCGACACGCGGACGCTTGAGACCCTGCTGGGGCGGGTCCTGACAGCGCTCGAACAGATCCGGGCCGAGAACCAGGCCCAGAACATGAGACGGAGGATGGCGTGATATGGCAAACAAAACAGTGACAAAAACGCCGGATCAGTGGAAAAACAGAAATTCAGATTCCTGGAATAACAGCGACCCGTCAGGCAGAAGACTGTATTTCGGATATGACGCCCCAGACTGGGCGGCGTGGTACCGGCAGTTTCTTGAAATTCGTTTTACCCCGGTCTCCGCGTGCAGCCTGAAAGTCAGATTTCTGGCTGAGGAGTACGCGGAACAAGGGAGCTACGCGAATGTTGTATGCACCGCCTATGGTTACGACGAAAACGATGCCCTTGTCTGGCAGAAAAACCAGACCTATTACTGGAACATGACCCAAACCGGGGATCACACCTTTACGTTTTCCGATATCGGCGGCTATACCATCAACACAATCGTATACAAGATCACCAGCACCAGCGGCAACGGCTCCTGCACAGCGCCAACCGCGTCTTATACCTACAACGTCCCGACGCTGGGTCTGAGCGTCACGCCGTCAAGTCTCTATGTCGGCGAGACCATCCGCTGCACCGTCTCCGAGCCCTTCTACCAGAGCTTCAGCGTGAGTTTTGCCTACAACAGCACCGTCCTGCAGAGCTTCAGCACGGACGCCTCGTATTTTACCCAGACCGCGAACGAGAGCTGGTTTTCGACCGCGGGCGTAACGGGTAACAGCATGCAGGTTACCGTCACCATCACCGACGGGCTCGGGCGCACGGCCTCGGCCCGCGTGACGGTCAACAAACACACGGCGCTGGTGCCGTCAATCATAGCGCCGAGGGGCGGAAGCCTTGACGGCGGGCAGTCCATTAACTTCGCCTGGTCCAGCTCCGGCAATGGATACCAGACGCAGGCAGTGCTCCAGTACAGCCGCGACAATGTCAACTGGTCAAGCCTTGCGACGATAAACGGCACCGGCACCCAGTGGACGGCGCCGGCGGGAAAATTCAGCGCCGGAACGGTTTACTGGCGGCTGAGGCTGACGAACAACTGGGGGCTTACAAGCGGATGGGTGTCGCAGAGCTTCACGGTGACGATCAACGCGGCGGTCGTGACGCTCACGGCCCCGACAAGCGGCAGCAAGGACGGCGCGGAGGAGATCACCTTCGCCTGGACGATCGCCAACGGCTCCGGCGCTGTCAACGGGACCCAGATGGAGTATTCAACCGACGGCGGGATCAGCTGGACAAGCCTGATCAATTCCTCCGGGACGATTCTCAGATACAACGCGCCGGCGGGCAAATTCAAGGCCGGGTCGATGATCTGGCGCGTCCGGGCGCGGGATACATACGCGGGATGGGGCGTATGGAAACAGGCAACGATCACGATCACCTACACGCCCGCGGTTGTGACGCTCACCACGCCGACCAGCGGCAGCAAGGACGGCGGGCAGCAGATCGCGTTTGCCTGGACCATAACGGCCGGAGGCGGCAGCGTCAACGGCACCCAGATGGAGTATACGTCCGACGACGGGCTTACCTGGACGAGCCTGGTCAATTCCTCCAGCAGCGTGACCAGCTACAACGCGCCGGCGGGCAAGTTCCCGGCGGGCGCGATCAAGTGGCGCGTCAGAGCAAAGGACAGCTTCGCGGGCTGGGGCGACTGGAAGCAGGCAGCAATCACGATAACCTACACGCCAGCGGTCGTGACGCTCACCACGCCGACAAGCGGGTCTCTGGACGGCGCTGAGGTCATCAATTTCGCGTGGACCATTGCCCAGGGCTCCGGCAGCGTCACTGGGACGCAGATGGAAATCAGCACCGACGACGGCATCACCTGGCAATCGCTGCTCAGCAGCGACGAGGCCATCACGAGCTACTCCTCGACGGTCGCGCAGTTCCCGTCCGGGAGGATGCTCTGGCACGTCCGGGCAAAAGACGCGTACTCCGGCTGGGGCGCGTGGAAGCAGGCGACGATCACCGTCACCTATTCCGCCGTCTCGCAGGTCGTGGCGGTCAACAGCCCCACGAGCGGCGTATATAACGCCGCAGCGGCGCGGACGTTTACGGTCAGGCTGGACGCCTCCGGCCCGGTGCACACGCCGTTCCAGATCCAGGAGGCGAGCTTCTTCTGGCGCTCCGGCGAGACCGGAGAGTTTACCGAGCTTGCCATGACGCCGGGCGGGAACACAGCCGCGGTGGAGATCCCCGCGGGGACCTTCCCGTCTGGCCGCATTGAGTGGTACGCCTCCGCGACCGACACCACCGAACGCACGACCGAAACGCCGCATTACGTGCTCACCGCCCTGCAGACGGCGGTCGAAGCCGCACCGCTGTCCCCGATCAACACGATCGAGAGCGGCAGCGGGCCGATCACCTTCCGCTGGACCTACGGCAGCCTCGACGGCGCGCCTCAGGGGCGCGCGCAGCTCCAGTACAGCCGCGACGGCGAGACCTGGACAGATGAGCACATCTTCGCCGATATCACCGGCGAACAGACCACGTATATCGCCGAGCAGGGCACCTTCCCGGGCGGGTCGATATTCTGGCGCGTGCGCTCCTACAACGACGCCGGGACGGCCGGGCCGTGGTCCGCGGCTGTGAGCTTTGTCAGCTATTCCGCGCCGCTGGTCACCGGCGTCACCGGTGACGGCAAACCCTTTGCCACGATCACGTGGCAGGCCGACGGGCAGGAGGCGTATGAGATCGGGGTCGGCGACAAAACATACGGCCCGTATTACGGCGCCGATGTGAGATCCTTCACGCTGCCCTTCCTCCGGAACAACGGCTCCTATACGATCCGCGTCCGTGCGCAGAACCAGTACGGCCTTTGGTCCCAGTGGGCGGAAAATGAAATGCTCATCAGCAACGTTTACAGGAGTACGTTCGCTTACCATACAGAAGACGGCGAAAATGCCGTCATAAAAATAGACAGCACTGCCGCTACGGTCGCCCCGATGATCACGAGACAGCCGCAAGACGTGCAGGGCACCGAGGGGACGGTCATCATCTCCGTGGACGTCGCGTCCATCTCTCCGATTCCCGGGGAAACTGTGCTGCCGAGCCGGCAATGGTATTACCGTGACCAGGGCGGAGAGTGGACCCCCATATCAGGAGGGTCGGGCGACGCGATTACCGTCACATGCGCGGAAAATATCAACGGGAGGCAATACCGGTGCCGCGTGTACAACAACCTGTACAACTATGTCGGCGAAATCTACAGCCGGACGGCGACATACTATTACGCCGCGCCGAACAAGGTGCTGGGGAATCCGATTACCGGCGAATTCAGATCCGAGACCGGGTACTTCCTAATTACCCGCGACTATGAGCCGATCGCGAAAACCTACAGCCCGGAATTTACTGACCGCGTCGCGCTCGGGACACATAAATACCAGGTTATGCAGGTATTGATGAACGGATACTACGCCCTGGGCGTCCGCTTCGTCCCGCCTCCCACGACAGCAGCGCCGACCATTACCGCCTCGGTTGACTGCCCCGCGATCGCACCGCTTGAAGGCGGGGACTTCCTCGCGCTCAGGCTCAGCGAAAACTCCGACCGCGAGGTCCGGATCACGGAGGCGCGTGAGGTGGAGTGGACCCAGTACGCCGGGGCCGACTACCCGAGCGCCGAGATCGGCGAGGGCAAAAGCAAGGTTGTGACGCTGGACGTGTCCGCGCTCATGAGCGACGAGGACCTCGCCAAAGCCTTCACCGCCCTGCTGGGTAAGGACGTGATCGTCAAAACACCGGACGGCTCGGTCGTGATCGGGCCGCTGGAAAGCCTCGACCTGCGGGCGCCGCGCTCGCACCGGAGCTGGACCTTCGGCGTGACGCAGATGGAATGGAGTGGGTTTATCGATGAGTCGTAAAATCGCATTCCACTATAACCTTTTACGCGGGGGCGCGTTCTACGCGCGTCTCCGCGCACTCCAGAGCAGCCCGCCCCACATCCGCATGCAGGACGACGCGCAGATCAAGATGAGCTTTTCCGGCACCTTCGGCCCATGGGCGCGGGACGTGGACGGGCGGCGGATGGAGATCGACTGGCTGCGGGATGAGATCCAGCCGGTCATGATCGTGGACGGCACGGAGCACGCCCTGGGCGTCTACCTTCCGACCACGCACAGCGAGATTCAGCGCGGACGGCGCAGCTATGTGAGTATCGAGGCATATGACCGCTGCCAGCGCGTGATGGACACCAACAGCGCCCAAATGCTGTACTGGCCGCGCGGGACGTACTACCTCGACGCCGTGGAGCAGCTTCTCACCGCGGCGGGGATCAATACGGTTTTCAAGACGCCGAACAACGCGGCGTTCACGGAGCCCCGCGAGGACTGGCCGGTCGGCACGTCCTACCTGCAGGTGGCAAACGAGCTGCTCGCGGAGATCAACTATAACCCGCTGTGGTTTGACTCCATGGGAAACGCGGTCCTCGAACCCGCCAGCGTGCCGGAGGCGTCCGCGATCGAGCACACGCTCTCCGACCTGGACCCGGGCACGCTCGTGGTGCCCGGCATGACGCGCCGCGTGGATCTCTTCAACGCGCCGAACGTGTTCATCGTCGTGTGCGCCAACCCCGACAAGGGCTCAAACCTCACGGCGACCGCGATCAACGACAACCCGCAGAGCCCGCTGTCGGTACCGCGTCGGGGCCGTCAGATCGTGCAGGTTACGCAGCTCAACAACATCGCCTCCGCGGCGGAGCTGCAGGCCTACGCCGAGCGCCAGCGCAACGACAGCCTGCTCACCGGCGAGACGCTCAACGTCACCACCGGCCTGCTGCCTGGCTGGGGCGTGTCCGACGTCGTCGCCGTGCACTACGGCGACATGAACAGCATCTGCATCTCCCGCGCTTACGACATGGAGCTCAAGGCCGGCGGGAAGATGTCCCACGTTTTGGAAAAGGTGGTGTATGCCCTTGAGTAATCCATTTGGAGATGCGATTTTCCGGGCCACGGTGGCAGTGCCGGGCGACAATGAGGCGACGATCATCCCGCTGGGCACCAGCGTGGCCACGCAGCGCCCGTACAAGTACGCCCTCGACGGCATGCAGCTCCAGGCAGGAGACGACGTGTATGTCATCCCCATCTCCGGCACCTACGTGCTGCTAGGCGGCGCCGTGGCGGGCGGGGGCGGGAGCCTCCCGGCGGGCGGGAACATTTACGACGCGCTGGTCAAACAGAGCGCCGCAGCCGGGGACGCGATCTGGAGCCCGCTGCTGTATCGCGGCGAAGACGGCGGGCTTTGTGAAGTTGATGAAATATAGCGAGGTGAGAATATGCCAGAATTAACAGACGCGCAGAAGGTTGTAAGAAATGACACAGCCAAGCGAATGGCGGCCGCGCTCGAAGCCCTTGCAGGCACGGGCGGGCGAGGACTCCCCGCCGGCGGCACTGACGGCGATGTGCTGGTCAAAAACGGGGCAACGGACTATGACGCGACATGGAAAAAGACCCCGCCGCAGATGGGGAGCCTTGCTACGATTGAGACAAGCCCGATAACGAGTCCAACCGGGTACAACGTGGGCGATTATATCGTATACAACGGACAACTATACTATGTCAGTAAATTGATATCGCCGCAAGACCCGCTGGACGCAGGCGCTAACGGGAATATCGAGGCTGCGACTGTCGGAAGTGCTCTTACGTCAGCAATTGATGTCAGGCAAATACAGTTTAGTCTCCCTGCAGCGGTTACATTAACAAAACAAAACGCGGTGCAGATCCTTTTTAATTTCGACCTCAAAACCGCTGGATTGCCTGCTGGCGCGATCCCAGATGGAAAAACTTTAATCGGAGCTGTTTCGCTTTGGACAAATAGTTACGTCGGAGCGGGCATTGTATTAGATAGTTTTGTTAATAATGGGCTACTCTCAGTAGCAGGCGCTCCAACGACAGTTGATAGCGTAACTGTATCAAGTTTGCGTATTTTAACTTTTTGGAAGTAATGGAGGACTAACTCATGAGAAACATTTACATCATCAACGCGCAGATCGTGGACGCAAACGGCACTTTCAACACCCTGGACGGCTACCCGAAGCGGGTGGACTCCAACAGCTATGAGGGCGATGTGGACAAGGCCAGACGCAGAGCCGACGGCCTGTTTTCGGAGGCGTGGGGCGCGATGTGCAAGATCGACACGCGCCAAATCCAGACCGTCACGCTGGAGGACGTTTACGGCAACCAGCTCGACCGCAAGAGCATGGGCGGCTTCCCGGCTGACCCCGCGCCGGAGGGCTGACGATGGACGACGATGACGAAAAGAGCCTCAGCGGCTTGCTGACGGAGGATTAGCTATGACGATAGAGCAGGCAAAATACAAGCTGCTTTCCTACGCCATGGACCAGCTCGGATACCGGGAAGGCCCGAATAACTGGAACAAATACGCGGCAGAGCCGGCAATGACGAAGCTCCTCGGCTGGAACGCGCAGAACCAGCCGTGGTGCAATGTCTTTGTCAACGCCTGTTTTGTCGCCTGCTTCGGCCTTGAGAGCGGCGCGGCGATGCTTTACCAGCCTATCGGTGGCGGCAGCGCTCTTTGCCGGGCAAGCGCCGACTTCTTCAAGGCGGCGTGTGCGTGGATCGAGCGCGGGCGGACGCCCGAGCCGGGCGACGTGATCTTCTTTTACCGCTCCGGCGATATCAACCACATGGGCATCGTGTCCCGCGTGGCGAGCGGCAGCGTCGTGACCGTGGAGGGCAACAGCTCCGACAGCGTGGCGGAACGCTGCTACAGCGTGAGCGACACCAGCATCGCGGGTTACGGGCGGCCCCAGTGGGCGCTTGCAGCGGATGAGCCCACAGCGGACACGCCGGACGTCCCTGAGCCAATCGAGCCGGAAGCACCGGCAACGCGCACGTACACGCTCCGTCTGCCGTATCTTCAGCGCGGGGACATGGGCCCGGCGGTCAGAGCCGCGCAGCGTGTACTCATCAGCTGTAAATGCGGCTGCGGCCCGGACGGCGCCGACGGGGAATACGGGGCGAACACGGAAAAGGCTGTGCTCAAGTTCCAGATCGGGAACAGGCTTTCGCCTGACGGCGTAATCGGCCCTGAGACGGGCGCGAAGCTGTTCGGCGGCGAAGTCGTGACGGAAACAAGCATAAACGGGCTGGGCGCTGCAATCGCCCAGAAAATCAAGGAAGGAGAATGACAATGGGCATTCCTGAATTTGTAACTGTGGCGGGCATTGTGATGATCTGCTATCTCATCGGCTACGCGGTCAAGGCGTCGGCGCTGGATGACAAGTGGATTCCGCTGATTGTCGGATGCTGCGGCGGCGCTCTGGGCGTCGTCGGGATGATGACCATGCCGGAGTTCCCGGTCAACAATGTCATTGACGCCGTAGCGGTCGGCATTGCGTCCGGCCTCGCAGCTACGGGCGCCCACCAGGTCGGCAAGCAGCTCAAAAAAGACTAACAGAGGGAGGCCAGCGCCGTGAACGATGACCAAATAAAAATGCTCGTAGAGGCTGACCAGCGCAGCAAGAGCAACACGCACCGGATCGATAAGCTGGAGGAGCAGTACGAAGTTCTGAACCGGCTCAGCACGTCCGTGGAGGTGATGGCCACGAAGCTCGAGGCCATGAACTCCACTCTCCAGGACGTGAGCCTCAAGGTCGCCGAGCAGGCCGCGAAGCCCGGAAAGCGCTGGGACGCAATCGTCGAAAAGGCGCTGTTGCTGGCCATCGCAGCCGTCGTCGGCTACGTGCTCACGCAGATCGGATTGGGCTAATTGGTTAGGGGTACTTTTGGGGGTACAAGCTAACCAATGCGCCGACATAGTGTAAAACGCAAAACCCTGTATCCATTGAGGATACAGGGTTTTTCTTTGGAGCTGGTAATGTGACTCGAACACACGACCTGCTGATTACGAAATAACGCCTCGGCGAATCGGCGGAGGCATTGATAAATCAGGAATTCGCGGGAATCGTTGCACCGTGCGGGTTTGCGGGTTTGCGCAGGATTGCGCAGGACTCGAAAACGCGGCGCAAAATCTACGGGCCGGAAGGGGTACGCGGAGCGTTAAGGGTATTTTGGGGGTACAAAGTCCGGCGTGCAAAGTAATGACAATTAGCATTACTTTGCATTACCTGTCGGGATCTCCGACAGGTTCGGCGGTCTCCCCTGCCGCGGGAACCGGCGAGGATTCCCCGGCGGCTGCATTGCCGAAGATGCGGTCGACGTCGGCGATCAGATCCTCCGGGGCGTGTCCCATGAGGTCGGTGTAGATCTGCAGCGTGACCTTCGGGTCCGCGTGGCCGGCGAGATATTGCACTCTTTTGAGGTCCACGCCGCCGAGGATCAGGCGCGTGATGTAGGTGTGGCGCAGGATGTGCGGCGTCGGGTAAAAGTCCAGCGTGACGCTGTAGCGGTGATTCCTCACCTTTTCGCCCAGGGGACGCCCGGAGGCCGTGCTGCGGTGATAGATCGCCTCCCAGCGGCGGCGGAAGGCCGTCAGCGTGAGCGGCTTGCCGGTGTCGGTACCGTAGACACAGCGGAGGCGCTGCTGCATCGGGTCGCCGGGGAGTTTGTCTCTGAGTTTGTGCAAATATTGCACCAACTGCTTCGGGATCGGGATCACGCGGGCGGCAGCGTCGGTCTTGAGCACGGCGGTGATCTCCCCCGCCGTGTTCTTTGGCCAGCGGCAGGCCCGGCGCACGGTGATGTGCGGGGCGGGGCCGTCCAGCTCCACCGAGTCCCAGAGCAGGCCGCAGATCTCTTCTCGGCGCATGCCGGTGTACAGCCCCAGCATGACGCAGGGTTCGACGGGCAGGCCGCGCACGGCGTCCAGGAGATCGTCAGCCTGGGCCTCGGTGAGCGCCTTCTTCGGCGCGGCTGCCTTCCCCTCGGCCCGGAGACGGCGGGTCGGCAGCTTCTCGATCACGCCCGCCTCGAGCGCGGCGTCGAACACCTGCCGGATGACCTGCACGGTTTTGCTCTGGGCGCTGCGGCTCAAGTGCGCGCGCGTGGCCATGACGGCGGCGAGGTCGTCGGACGTGATCTCGCGGATCCGCTTGCCGCCGATGACGGGACAGATCACGTCGTTGATCTCGTGTTTCACCATCTTTCGCATGCCGGGACTGAGGTGCGGCTCGCGCCGGGAGTACCAGCCGGCGGCGTACTCAAAGAAAAACAGATCCTCGGGCGAGACGGTCCCGGCGGCAGCGATCTGATTGAGGCGGAGCGTGACCTTTTCGGCCAGCTCCGCCTGCGTTCTTCCGTATACATCCTCATACCTGCCCTCGGCGTTTTTGATGCGCTTGCGGTAATAGTTGCCGCCGGAGCCGTATTTCTTCGCTGCTTTGCGCGGCATTACTTTGAATAAATCAGGTACAGGTCGGCGCGATAAATCACCTCGCCGC
>Ga0326511_10001529_pt1 | contig 19116 bp, 23 predicted proteins | sample 0_2496_0518_D_FD_203701 | JGI IMG/M metagenome (GOLD analysis project Ga0326511, IMG submission 203701) | Bovine rumen microbial communities from UC Davis, California, United States - 0_2496_0518 | ecosystem: Host-associated > Mammals > Digestive system > Stomach > Rumen | place: USA... | reverse complement strand
GTTGCGTTCGAACTGAAATTTGTAGCAATGTTGACTATCCACAAACCCGCAGGAAGTGTGAAACTACCCAAATTTGTCCATGTTGTACCGCTTGCAACCGCCTTATCCGCAAGAACCTGTCCTGTGATCGCTCCAACAGCTTTTACTGCGCCTTTGATTTCGCCTTTAGCACTTATATCGCCCTCTGCCCTTGTGTTGCCATCCCAATCTACGGCAAACGCATTTGACCTTTCATCTTCAGAAGATCCGTTACCTATCTCAAAAGCTGAATAGTCCAAATTGTTGTTGAATTTGCCTATAGCGGTCTGCGAGTCGTGCGATGCTATGGTGCCAAGATTTGATGCGTGTGAATAACGGCCTGTGGCGTGTGTTTGTGCGCCCTCTGCGTGTGATGATTCGCCATCAGCATAAGCATCGTAGCCCTCCGAATGCGCATTTCGCCCATTGGCTTCTGTTTCATTGCCCTCTGCATGTGAATGATAGCCCCTCGCATAGCAATAAAAACCCTCTGCGTGTGATGAATCGCCTTGAGCATAACAAGTATCGCCCTCTGCATGTGCGCAGTCGGCTGTTGCTTCAGTGTAGCCACCCTCTGCATGTGAGTATCTGCCTGTAGCTTCGCAACCCCTGCCACTCGCTACTGACGCAAGCCCCGATGCCACACAGCCGTTTCCCGTGGCTTTGCTGTAATTGCCCGATGCTTCGCAGTCACTTCCTACAGCGAAACTCATCGCGCCGACTTTGCTATCTTGCTTTCTTTCTCCAAGCGTGAATGCCTTTGTCAACGCTGAATTTGTAGTGTATGTTAGCGTGACGGTTTCCCCGTCTGGTATGAGTTCCCCCGAAAAATGTACAGATGTGCGTGCCGATGAATAATAATATACGCCCAACACTTCTACATCGTTTATGTATATGTGCTTTATGCGTATGGCTTTATTTACTAAAGTCTCGATACTAAAGTCTGTATCCGTGCCGTTAGCTGTTGCCGTTACAGTTTTTGTAGTTTCCGCATCATCGGTTATGTAGTATTCGATCTTTATTGCATCCCCGTTGGCAGGCGGTGTTAAGAACCGCACAAGGTAGTTGTAGGTTGAACCGCTTGAGGCGTACCGAAGTTCATAGCCTTGACTTGCGGGGTATTCATAAGAATTACTGCCCCATGAGACTGTTAGATTTACAAACGGGTATGTTAGCGTAATGCTTTGATACCCGCTACGCCCTATTACTCCGACATTTCTAACAAAGGTTTCTACATTCGTATAGTATCCATCGTCACCCCTTAAGTCGGAGAAGTGTACGTATTCCTTATTTGATAAATCAATCAGCTTGAAGTATCTTTTGCCAATTTCTGCATGGCTTTCTTCCGTCTTGCCTATCTGCGCTTTGTCGGTGCCAAATGACGCGAGTTCTGTAATGCCGTTTCTCACTGCGATCCCGTTCGAACGCGCCAATAAATTGCCACCACCGTTAGCAGGGTCTGCGATAAACTCATCCTGCGGGATCTCTGTAACATGTGCGCCAGTACCGACCCCCAACGGAACTGTGCCACCCTCTTCAACGAACCAAAAGTATTGATTAGTGTCCTGCGCGATGGCCTTGCCCTCATCCGCTATGGCGTTTGCCCTCACTACGTTTGATCTGATTTCTGCAAGTGCCCTGCCCATAGGCGTTACTGTGGCTATGCGGTCTTCCTGCGGTGTGGCGTCCACGGCCTGTATAGTCGTGCGTAAACCGCCATCATAGATATGCGTAACAACATGACACGGAACGGTGTATACAGTCCCGTCTGCGTCTGTCACGCTCAAAACATCATCGCCCTCTATGCGCGGGTCGCCCAGTGAAAGGTTTATTTCCGCAGGCCTGTAGCTGTAGCCGACAAGCGTTAAGTCATCAAACAGCGATTGCGTCATGTACTCGTTGTACAACTGCAGATTTACAGGGCTTCCGCTCTCATATCCCTCTGCGGGTATGTCTTCCTCGCCATCGCTTGACGATTCGCGCACTATGCACCGCACGCCCGTTATGGCGAAGTCCATTTCACCGACCACTGGCAAAGTAACCATCATGCCTGCGTTCACACTGTGCGTGGCGGTGTTTTTATATCTGCATATTTTTACATTGCCATCATATGTGTCTATGGCGTAACCACCTACAACAGAAGCAAGAACCTGCAGAACTTGATAATTTGTCATGCCATACAGGCTTGCGCTTATCTCTTCGGAAGAATCAATGCTACTGTCGAGCGTAACAGTACAACCCATGCCTATGCCCAGCATGTGCGCTATGTTTGCCAAAGTCTTTACTGTCGGCTCTGCAAAACCACCCGCAGACTTTGATACGCACCTGCCATAGCCCTTTACGGTGTAGGAATAGATATTTGATTTAACATCACTTATAAAGAAATGCCCTATTGTCACCCACTCATAAGTGCCGTTATTAAGAAGCGCTATCCTTACTTCGACTTCTTTGTATTTCAAATCCTGCGTGAGTTCCTTTAGCTCTGCGGTAAACTGACTGCCTATGACATTGCCGACCGTAAATTCTTCAGAACCGCACGATCCTTTTGTGATTTCCCATTTTGTGATAGCGCAGTTGAGTGTAACGCCGTCCACAAAAAGCTGTGTTATAAAGTCGCGCGTGTCGGCCTGTATCGCTGTGTTGTATGTCGTACTCAACGTACTGCCCGCGCTGTTTTTCGTTATCATGCGCCCCCCTTTTTTACTGTTCTACTACATCTACCGTCACATCTTTGTAATACAGGGTGTTGCCTATCGGCAGTAATTTGTACTGGATGTTGCCCCTGTAAAACTTTTCCGCATTATTCTGCGCCTGTGTTGCTGTTGTGCCGATGCCAAAATAAAAAAATCCTGCCGTAAGATGCGATGTGATGGTATTGAGTTGCGACTGCGTGAGTACACCCCATTCGATGTTATACGTGGTCTTCTCTGCCACTACATCGCCTATCATTTTAGCCTTGTTTGATCCGCTCTGCGCACGGCCTGTGTTCTCGCTCCATATTAGTTCTTTCGACGGCTTTAAATCAGTCGGGGACGGCAAAAGTGTCATCCCCGTTGCTGATGTGCCTGCGTATATACCAAGTGCCATACTTTTCTCCTTTAGATGATAAGTTCAAGCTGTCCCGTTGCTCTTGTGTGCTGGTTTATGCGCCTAACGGTGTTCTGCTTGATGCTTTCGCCATCCAGTTGTACATCGAGATTGAGATTGTTGACTGCCGTAAGAAGCGCCTGCAGTAACAAAACGACCTGCTGATTGTTTGATGCTTGATTTGCCATAGCCTGCAGTTTTGATTCGGGTGCCACGATCTCGCCCTCGCGCTTGTTATCACCGATAACCGCCAATTGCGGGGTGTTTGCCTTTACATAGCCACCTTGTGCAAGGTAAGGCAATGGCTTCGGGAACAGGCCTTTCACGATGGCGCTTTTGTTTCGTGCGCTGTTTACCTTTGATGCTATGGAGTTCCATTTTGATGTGATCGCGTTTTTAAACCCGAGCGAAAGCGTAACCGTCTTGCTCTTCAGCTTGTTCCATGCAGACTTTACCTTTTTCCACGCGCCACTAAACTTATCATGCAACACCAGTTTCTGTGTTGCGGTTTTGCTTTTTACGCTCGCCCACTTTTCTTTTACCTTTTTCCAAGCTTCGCTGAACTTGTCGCTCAACTGTAGTTTGGCTGTGGCGATCTTATCCTTTAAATTTTCCCAAGTCTCTTTTAAGGATTCCCACTTTTCAGAGAACTTGTCTACCAGTATAGCCCTAAACTCGCCACCTTTTTCAACAAGCCTTTGCCAGCCTATGCGTGCTTTGTCCAGCACTTCCGCGAAGTATCCGAACACCTTGCCGATTTTTTCAATTTTGTCAGCTTGATAATTCAGCAAGAACAGCAGGAACGGCTTTATTAGCGGTTCCCATAAAGGCCTTAATATTGCTCCTACAAGTTTGAGGGCATTGTTAACGAGGTCTATTGCGCTTGAAAAGGCCTCGATCTGTACAGGCAAACCTCTGTTGAGGAACCACTCGCCTAATGGCTTGAGCACATTATCCAGTGCCCATTGGCCTGCGTTCCTTAAGGTGTCGAACAGCCCGCCAAGCGATTGCTTAAGGTGGTCTAACGCCTGCGTAAGTGAATCGGGCAGTTTGATCTGCGACAGATAATCAACAGCACTGCCGAGCGCCGACACATCTTCGGTGTAGTCGCCCAAGCCCATGTCACCGACACTGCCACCGCCACCGCTGACACCGCCACCGCCTACACCACCGCTTGTAGTGCCTTTTTCGCCTGTTAATTTGGTTATCTTATCAAACCCTAACAGTTCGCGTTTTAGCGCCTGTACGGCCTTTTTCGCGCCTTTTGCCTGCTTTCCTGCGCCACCTAACCCACTGCCGACATTACCGATGCCCGTATTGGCAACTTTAAGGTCTTTCTGCGTCTTCTTTCCGAATGCGCCCGATACGCTGTCTTTGATGCCTCGCAGGCGCTTTGTCCATCCGAGGAACCTCGAAGCGAGCGCCGTTAGCGCGTTGCTCACTCTCGCAATAAGCTGAAGCAACGGGAGCAATATGTTAATCATGCCCTGTCCTACGACAGCCATGAAGTTCGCCCAGTTCAGCTTGATGGTCGCTATTGATCCCGACCAAGTATTTGCATATTTGGCGAAATCACCGCTTGCAAGCTTCAAGCGATCCATGACGAACTGATAACGCAGTGTAGTTTTCTCCAGTTCGCTCATTTGCGCGGTAACTCTGCCGTAGCCGTGTTCGAGCGCAAACGCATCAAGCGCATTTTGTGTCATGATGACACCTAATTGCTTTAGCGATTCAGTTTCGCCCGTGAATACCGCACCAAGTTTTGCAAATGCTTCATCCTGCGTGATGTGGTAGTACGATGCTACATCGCCTGCAAGGCCTGTTAGTGCAGTTGACATCTTATAGGCTTCGTTTTCCGTATAGCCCATAGCGGATGCCATTGAAGCGAATTTGCCTACAAATCCCTTTGCCTGCGTTTCAGACAGCCCAAATGCCCCGCCTGCAGACTTCGCAAAGTCGTCTACCTGCTTTGTCATATGTGGCAGGGATGCATCTATGATGGTGCCCATAGCGTTTAGAGATGCGCCCGCCTTTGTGGCATCTTTTACGAATTTGGTAAGGCCTGCAACAGCGAAACCTGCAGACAGCTTGCGCCCTATGCTTGCGCCTATCTTGCTTGCTGTCGCATTAAGCCCCTTTAGGCCTTTGTCATACTCGCTTCGGTTGATTTTAGCGTCAAAAAAAATGTCGCCAACGTGTGTAGCCATGATTTTCCGTTCCTTTCTAAAAAGTGGTTGTCATGCCTATCTACGTGGCGACTACTCATTCTTTTTGTATTCTATTTCCACGCTTACTATAAATTTACAGCGTGGGCATTTTATTTCTATTTTTCCATATTCGATGCGGAGCAGGGATTTTCCGCATTTCGGGCACTTTAAGTTTTTCATTGCATTGCTATAAACGCCTGCTTGATTTGGTCAAGCGCCTTGTCTACGTCCTTGTTAGACTTCTGACCTGCGATTTTACGCCTGTACTCATTTCTTATGCGCCTTTGTTCGGGCGTAAATTCCTTGAGCACTTCGGCGTTGTTTTCCGCTCGAATGCTTACAATGCGTCCGAGCGGAGTATCAGCGCCTAAACCATTAATGTAAGAAGAGAATTCCTGCCATTTCATTCCGTCCAAGTCCCTGCTTAATCTAATGCCGTACTCCGATTGGAATGATGCTACGATAAGCGCCCAATCATCGTTTAGGTCGTAGTACGGCTCGCTATTCCCCGCTTTTTTCATCGGGATCGTTGCCGAGCGCTAAATCCATAGCGACTGTGGCAAGGGTTATGTAGTCGTCAATTGACAATTTCAGCTTCTCAAGGGTTTTCTGATCCTTTTCGTTAAACAGCAGGCGCGTTGTAGCTTTAGCGCCCTCAAGGTCGCCCTTGTTCTGTACTATGTCCATCAGTTCAAGCACAGTAGTTGCGGAATTGTCTATTGTGAGCACTTTGCCCTTGATCTCTATCTGCGGGCTTTCGTTGAATTTCAGCTTGTCCGTCAATGAATACAGCATTTATTTGTCCTCCGATTTTACTTATGCAGGTGTTACTGTCGGCTTGCCGTTCGAAAGCACTTCGAACTCAAGTGGTGCAACGGCAGTAGAGTCACCACTGCCCAGTGCTGTAACATTGATTGGAGCACCTGTAAACTCTACTATTGTGCCATCCTTGAATGTCCACTGGAAGTCGGCCTCGGCCTCTCTGCCGTTCTTGAACGCAAGGCCTGCGATGTAGTTGTTGCCTGCATCACCTACGTTGCGCTTGCCCGATACCGTGATGGTGACCGATTTAGCAGTCATAAGTCTGCGTACCCATCCCTCTGACTCGAATGGTGTCCACTCTTCCACGCCATTATCAAAAGCCACCTCAAAAGTCTCGCAATCGGCTATGGTTACATAAGTCGTGTCCGCCTTTACTTTGAACTGGTTTTCATAGCATGGAAATACTCCTGTAGTTGTTGCCATTTATCTTACCTCTCATAGTAAACTACACAGGCTATAACGTACTCATACACCCCCTCATCATCCGTGCCCACAAATACAGGTTCCCCGTACAGCAGGTCAAGGTAATAAACGTGTATGCCGTTAATGTCCGTGTCTGTGATATAACGTAATTTCTCATACAGGTCGCGTGCTACGGTTTCAGTCTCACGCATGTTTTTATTCCAGTGAATGAGTATGCGGATGCCTGCAGGGTCATAGGTCTTTGCTTTGCCTATAGCTTCTACACGCGCCATGTATGAACTGTCACCATAAACACCGATAGACTTGTCTTTTGTGCCGTCTATTTTTCCGATGCTATAGTGATCTGCTTCAATCTTTGTTTTTAAAAAGTCTCTGATTTCTGCAAGCATTAGATTTTTCCTTTAAGCACATTCGCGAGTATCTGCGATGGTCTTTTGGCGTATATACCGCCTTCCATCCACGGTTCCATCCACATGCCCTGCGCGTTAGGATTGCCGTCATGTGACTTGCCGTCCTTGTCCGTCCACGGTTCCTTATGGAAGTGATACTCGGGATGGAAGTATAAACGCCTTGCATACGGAGTGCTGAACGTGAAGCGGATGTACCCCTTTTTGGCGGTGCTATCGTCCACCGTAAAGGCTTCACCCGACAGTGTGCCATCCATGCGTGGTATCACCTGCGCTTCACGTATATCATCCTGTAGAAGATGCCCAGCTATGCCCAGCGCCCTTGCAAGGGAATCGTCTATATGCTTTAGGCCTTTTTCGTCCCATACAATACTCATTTGAACTGTATCTCCGTGTGATTTACCGTGCCATCGGGGTTTCTGCGTTTATACCCTTGATGGATCTCGCGCTTTTCCCCGAACACGTATGCATTACCGCCTGTGATGTTTGACAAGGACGGAACTATGTCGCCATCAAAGTATGCTCTGCCACTGATCTGTATGACTTTAGCATCATCGGTGTACACAGCTTTACCGCCGTCTTGCCAGTTGCACAGCGCCTGTATCTCTGTTGTGCCTGCAGGTGCACCGTCCTCGTCAATTCCCTCGCCCTCAATAACTATTGTTATCGGAGTGGTACATACCCATGCGGGCACAAGTTTAGGATATTTCATGTCGGTCACCTTGCAAGCCTGCAACACAGCCCCGTCTGTTCCAGCAGTGCGTAAAGGGAGCGCTCAATAGGTATACCGCCCTCGGTCATGACATTGAAGCCAGTGCCGAAGTGCATCTGTACACTGTTTATGCTGTAGCTGTCCAGCACGCTTGAAAGTGCGTCTGCATTTTCATACAGGAACCCAGCGTGCCTGCATACTACTTCCTTTACTATCTCCTGCTGAAACTCCGTTAAGTTATCAAAGCCCCGCGCCACTATTCTGTTGAATGTAAGGCTGTCCACCTGCCTGCTGGCATCCTTTAACGCTTTGTCAAGGTTTTCAGCAGGTATGGCATCATAGCCCATATCCGTATACTCTTGTGCGGTCACGTATGCTGTGTACATGTGGCTTTATCCTTTCTGCTTCGGCTCTTTCTTCAGCTTTGCTACCTCTGCCTTGAGCTTTGCGATTTCTGCGTCCTTTGCCTTGATAGCGTCAACATAAACGCTGTAAGCAATGGTCTTGCCAGCACCATACTCAATGACATTGCCCTTATCATCAAGGATGTCATAGCCTGCTTTAACGAAAGATGCCTTGTCTGTATCGTTGATGGTATAGCACCTGTTTTCTTTTACAGCTACCATAGTTGCCGTCCTCCTTTGTTAATTATGCGTCTGCGTTGATAGCGATACCTGCGAGTCTCTGATCGAGTACAAACAGGTCACCATACTTACGGTTCTGATAGATATATCCGTCGCCTGTTCTTGAGTCAGTTCCAGGAGCGAACATCTTGATATATGCGTATCTTTCCCTTGCTACTACGCTGTTCGGGTGAACAAGAATCGCATTGATCTGCTTTGCTGTGGTTGCAGGTGTGAAGCCAGTTGTGAAGTCATATGCTGTCTTGAATCTTGCCTTTGGAACTTTTACGATCTCGACATCATCAAGGCTATAGATTTTTCTGTTCACAGGTGTGTTGCCGTCCCCTGCGTTGACCTGCATGAATCTTGTCAGACCGTCAGCTTCTTTGAGCATCTTGTAAACAGCAGGTGTTACATACAGGATTCTGCCCTCTTCGGGTACACCTGCATCGTCCATCTTCTCCATCTGTGTGTCGAACCATCCGAGCACGTTGGCTGTTGCAAGTACAGTTGTAGTATCAACAACACCGCCCTTTGTGCTGAAGTCGCTGTACAGCTTGCTGAATCTGTATGCGTCAGTCTCTGGGATTGCCTGCTCATCCTCGAATACGGTCTGAATGTTTGCTACACTTGCAACCATGTTAGTTTCATCAACATCCATAGCGTCAATGTAGAACTCAACATCTCTGTCGAAATTCAGAGTCTTTGTTTCCCATGTGTTTGTAAGGTCACCGCTGTTGAAGCCGATGGTTCTTGTGTGATCCTTGTAGCCTGTGAGTGATACTACAGGGAGCTTGATTGTTTTAGCATTCAGCCACTGTACCTGCGGGTTCGACAGTGTAAGGCCGTATGAACGCTGGTCTGCTTCATACTTCTGTACAAGGAACTGACTGAACTGCTCTGCATAGTTAATTGTGTTTGACATTAGTTTTTACCTCATTTCATCTTTACGCCGAAAATCCTTGCAAGTTCCTCGTTGCTGGAATTGGCTTTCTGCCCACCGTCAGCGCCTACCTTGAAGCCCAGCGGGTTGTCCTCTGCTTTCTGCTTCAGCTCGGGCAGGTCTGCGAGTACTTTTGTAAGGCTTTCCTTTAATTTGTCCTCGCTTATTTTGCCGTCCGTAACCACTTCCGACATGTCAGCCATCTTGAGCAGGTATGGCATCTTTGTTGTTGATACACCCAGTTCGCCTGCCATTGTCATAGCCTGCATCTGCATTTCAGCCTTGATTGCACGCGCATTAGCGTCTGCTATCTGCTGGTTCAGTGCATCAATGTTAGGTGTGCGCTTTGCCTTTTCCTCTTTGAAAGTCGCAACCGCCTGCTTCATTTCATCCTCGGAAAGCCCCTGCTGTTTGAGGTAGCCCTTAATAACGCTGTCCTCTGTTGCCTTTTGCTTTCCGTCAACGATGCTTGCCAGCTTATCGTAGTCAATAGCTGGTGCCTGCTGTGGGTTCTGCTGTGTGTTGTTTTCGTTCGGTTCCATAAGTCTTTTTCCTTTCCCAGTTTTTAGTGTGTCTCACCGTAACAGTTTTTAGTGTGCTGTCTGCACCAGTAACAGTTTTTTACGTGCTGTCTGCACATTCGGTGGATTCCGTAGACTTGCACTACATTTGTACGCTCTGTAAAAACCCATAACAAAAGGGAGCGTTTCTGCTCCCTTTGTAATGTCATTAGCTGAAAGCCGATTAACTCATTAATAAACAGCTTGTTCAATCAGCACAATATCGGAATATGAAACATTAGCATTAAGTGCTTTCATTTCATCATATGACTCAAGCAAACCTTTGATGCCATCTTCATCATATCCGTATTCCATTGCCTTTGCTATAAATTCATCTCTGTTCATCAGCAAGCCTTTCTATGATTTCACCAATCTGCTTTGCAATATCTCTTGGCTGTGGGTTGTTGAGGTATTCGCTATACGCTTCTGCTATAAATTCTTTGATATTGGTATTAGCGTAATCTGACAGATTTTCTTTGATTTCTGCCTTACTCATACTCCTATATAATTTTACTATATCTGGATGTTTGTTCAACCCCAAAGCATAATCAAGTTGATGTCCCACTTCGTGGTCAAATGTGGCTTTTACGCTATTTGTACCAACAGGATGGAACTTTGCCTTTACGCTTTTTTCTGCTTCTTTCGTCATCAGCGCATAATCTGCGTATTTGTTGTTTACAAAGATACCGCTGAATCGCTTGATCTCTTCTATGCCAGTGATCGTGGTGTCGCTTGCAAACGCAAGAACATTGCTACCTACTTTGCCGACCGACTTGCTCGCCCACTTCTTTGCAAGGCTTTCTATCTGCTTGTCGCTATATCCTAATGCCCTTGCGTTCTGTAGGCTTGTGCTGTTGTTAAGATAGTAGTCTGTAAGGGCTTGCTTGAATACCTTATTACGCTCTTGACCACTTCCTACCATCCGCATACGATCTTTAATGCTTGGACAGAACTCTAAACCGCGCTTGAATGATTCATTCATTGCGTTTGCCATCTCAAGTTCTACGCCCTTATAAGAAGCTTCAAGACCAAGCGACATTGCATATTCTTCTGCTTTCTTTATGGTCTTTGCAGGTGCAAACTCATCCTTTGTCTCTGCTACTTCCTCTATAATAACATCAGCCGATGCAGGTCGTGTCGCCTGTGAAGCGACATCTTCAGCTTGATCTATCAATTCGGCATTGACCTTGATGTACTTCACGCCATCGGCATCTGTAGCAATGCCTATATCCTTTATCTTGTAGCGTGTGTTCCTTGCAAGCAATCTTTCCCTTTGTGGGTCATCCTCTATGTCAAGAAAGTCAAGATTAGCACCCTTAAGCTGTTTGCCCTTTGTATCCAGTTCGATGACGATAGGGTTTTCTGCTCCTGTGAAATCGCCAAATTGCTCTGCTACCGTCTTGTCAACAGTGGTAGACATAAATCCCTTTTCAGTGATTGTCTTGCCCTTTACATCGTTAAGCGCACGTTCCATACGCTTCTTGATGCCTTGCGAATATGTGCCTTTGTCATAAGCACTATCTCCATACCGCAGGTGTTGCATCATCTGCGTCACTTCTTCTTCAGTTAGATCGCTGAATATAACACTTGCATCTACTGACCTGTAAAGCTTGTCGTATGCTTCAAGTGGCTTGCTTGTTGCGCTTGTTAGGTCATCAAGGTATTGCTGTTCAAATTCGGTCAATTCGCCAAAGTCTCCATTACCTCGCAAGTATTGGTTGATCCACATACCATCACCCGACACATATTCTTCAAGCGCACTCTTTTCTGCGTCTGTGAAGCCATCTGCGGTAGGTGGTTGTATCGGGTCTTGCAACTCATCTACCCTTGTCTGCCAGTTATCTGCCCGTGCTTGGTATTTCTGTGCGTTATCGGGCGATAGTGCGTACTTGGCAAGCCTTGTATAGCTGTCTGCCATGTCCTGTGCGTGCTTCAAGGCTTGTTCTTGGTTGTATTCGCCTACGATTTCATCTATCTCTTCCTGTGTCCACGGCTTTGCTGGCTGTGAGATCCCTTCGACATACATCGAATATATATCTTTGCAATTCGGGTGTAAGAACCCTGCCTGCATGGCACTAGATAGCGTAGGCACGCCAAGCTGTGATGCTTCTTGCGCAGTTCCACCGCCGTATACATCGTCTACCAGCACACGCCCTAAATAGCCCACACACAGCGGGCAGGCCTGCGTCCTACGGTTTACTCTTACAGTGTGTATGCCGTACTTGTCATGCGCGTTGCCTGTGCCCATAAGGTATGCACGCTTATTGCCCGTGCGTATTGCCATGCTTGCGTAGTCGCTTATGTTGTGCCGTGAGCCGTTCTTATACTCTATTGACTGCAGGCCGTTTTTTATAAAGTCATGCGTTGCCATGTCTACGGCCTTGTTGTAGTCATTTGTTACATTCGCATACACCTGCGCGTCAAATATTACTTTCCTGTAAGCATCATCAGCCCTGCGTAGCACCGCATATTCAGCCCTTGAAAAGTCAGCCTGTGTGCGCTCTATCAGTATGTTCAGCTTATCGTCATTTAGGTTGAAGAACGTTGTGTCCTTTACCTGTACGGGTGAGTACTCGTCCTGTATGATCTTGTCCAGTATTTTGGCTTCTTCATCTGTTTGCGCCTTGTTGTAGGTATCATAGAACAGTTCCATGACCCTGCTGTCAATATCAGTAAAGTCATCCGTAAACTTTTCCGCGTTCTCATAGCGGTAGCGTTCAAGTTCCTTTAGTTGCAAGGCCTGCCACTGTTCCCAGTGTATGCCCAGCTCGTCCTCTTCAGCCCTGTGGCGCTTTAAGTTGCGCACCATGCTTTCCATAAGGTCGTTCTCTATGCGCTTGAACGCCCTGCTTATATCGTACTCGTTAGGTGTTGGCATATACCTTTATACCTGCCTTTCCGTACTCCTTGCGCATTGCTTCGATCTGCGCAGGCTTCATAGGCTGGTTCATTAGTTCTATGTACCCCTTGCCTATGTGCTCAAGGCCGTATATACCACATGGCACCTTTTCAGATGCTATATCAAGAAGCCCCATTGCCTGCTTGCGTGGCATTTGGTAGCAGTTGTTCGCTATTTTTATAATCATTCCATACCACCTCTGCATTGATCGCTGGCTCTTCCATGCTTACTATGCCCTGCTCAGCCTTTAGCCTTGCTATCTCTTCTTCTTTCCACGCATCGTCCTTATCATCGCCATACAGCTCCTGTACGCAGGCCTCAATGGACAGTATGCCCTGTGCACGGCCTTTGCCTATAGTTTCTATCTGTGATTCAAATGACGGGTTTGCATAGTCTTGGAAAGATACAGTGCATTCATAGTCGGGCACCTCTTCCAGCCTTGTGCGGTAGTAGACTGTTATTGTTTCCTCTACCAACTGCTCAAGGCACGGCTGTAATGCTTCAATGATTGCATCGCGGGTGTACAGCGTTACCTTTTCCTTTTCCCTTTGCGCTTCAGCGTTGTCCAGCTTTTTAACATCCACGCCCAGCGTAGACGGGGAAAGTATGCCCTGCAGGCACAGGTCTAATGCAGTGGCGTATGTTGCCATGTATGATTCGTGCCTTATCTCACCCGATTCAGTGACGATCTTGTTGTCTGCACGCTCTTTCATATCCGCATCAGTACGGATGTACCTGTTGTCAAACGGGTTCGGCGCCAGCACCTTGCCACTGTGCGGGTCGCGTGGTAGCAGGTTTTCGGGGATGTACTCTTTTGTTCTGCCTGCCCTTAATGCGTCAATCCACTGGCTGTATGCTTCATCAAAGCTGTCAAAGGCATCTATCTTACGGTCATATATTGACTGCCCGCGGTTTTCCCACTTGTTGCTGGCGTAGAACATAACAGGTATAGCCATCATATCGTCGCTGTCCCATTCAGTACGCACCAGCCCGTCAAACTGTTCGTCCACGCTCATGTCGATAGGCTCATCGCCACGGAACAGCTCATAGTCTACATAGCCGTGCCCATAGTGCTCTTTAAGTTCGTATGTCTCTCCACCTGTTTGGTAGTAAGACTTGAATATCACTTCCTGTATGCGTCCGCGCTTGCATTTAAAGTCAATGCGGTCACCGCCCCAAAATTCAATAATAGGCTTGTCGCTTATCTCGGGGTCTACAGACAGCTTAAACGCGCCATCGCCTACCACCAGCACCTCTTTAACGGCCTTTTCAACCAGCTTTTTGATGTGGTTTTCTTTGTCTATCTCTTCCCACAGCTCGCCTACTGGCATTGACTTTGTAAACGTTATGTCATTGATGTTGCTTGATATGATCCCAGCCAGCAGGTCTACCATAGTTGCGGGCAGGCCTGTGTGTATCTTGCGCATCTCCATGCCTGCAGTAGCACGCGATGCCCAAAACATGTTATACATAGTGCTTGATGCGTGTTTTGGTATCTGCCAGTACAACTGCTCTATCTCGTTCGGGTCGCCCCTGTACCATATGCGGTTTTTTATAGCGTTGCCCTCAAAGTCCAGCACCTCTTGCAGGTTTATGAGCATTGCTATTGGCGGGTTGATCTGTAGCCAGCTCTGCATCCTTTTTCTCACGTTGTCCATGAATCCCATTGTTACTCCTATCCAATATCACTGACGAAAGGTAGCCATGCGTACTGCACAGCGTTAATAGTGTGGTCGTTGCCGTCCTCGGGAATATCTTTGTCCTCTTGCCAGCTATAAACACCCATTTCCCGTATGTGTTCACTGCATGTGTCTACTACGGTGTACTGGTGCTTTGCTATCCAGCCCAGTTGTAAATTGATCCTGTCGATTATCTTCATGTCCTTGTATGCAGGTGTGAACAGGTATATACAGCCGTTCTCACGCTTATACTTTAGACACTCCGTTATTGTTGCTTGATCTGCGCTGTCTATAAAGATGTTGCGAAAGTCGCCCCATGCCACACGGCAAAAGTCAGCGAACGCTACTATCTCCCGTACCACATCGCTCGGTGCCAGTGGCTGGTTCCTTTCCGCGTTGTTAAAGGTTCGCTCTTCCAGCGTGTAAAGGTCGCCGTCTGTGGTTATACCGCACAGCTCCATAGCTATGGTGTCGGGTGACTTGCTACTGTAGGATGTATCTACACCCAGCACAAGCCGTTTAAATTGGATGTCGCCAGCCTTTTGCTTTTCCTTTAACACCTTTGCGCTTATTGTGTTTTCGGCGCTAAAATTGCCAAATACAAGCCCTGTTGCCCTGCACCTTATGCCTTGTATCTTGTTCTTGTACAGCTTTGTGCCTGCAGGTACGTTGTCTATAATGGTCTGTATCTTTTCGGGTGTTAATGCGATGTTATCCTTAAACCCGAAAAACCAGTGCACCCAGCCCTCTTTCGCTGGCTCGTTCAGTTCCTTGAGTATGTCAGCGGGCACATCTTGCGCATACTGTGGCAGTGGCCTGCTGTGGTTTATGTACTCCTTGTATATAGGGAGCGCAGGGTCATCGGGGTTCAGCGTTGCTATAACCTTGTCGCACCGCATCATTGATTCCCGCACAAACTCCATATTTGCTATGTTTATCTCGTCTATATACAGCACGCCGTACTGGTTCCCCAGCGCCTTTTTCCAGCGTGCCTTATCATCGTAGCCCAGCACGTATATCTTCTTTGTGCCATTGTTTGTATAAAACAGTAGGTGCGGTAGCTTTTCCAAGCTGGTGCCCCCGCCCTTATACTCTACAAGGTCGCCCCATTCGTCTATGATCCCGTAGGGCTTGCTGATGATATTCTTTTCTATTGTGCCCGTATCAAGGCCTGCCAGTATGTGCTGTGACTGCTTGCTTTCAGCTACATCCAGCATAAACTTAAAGACACCTACTGTGGTCTTGCCTGCACTTGTTGTGCCCTCAAGAAACTCCACTTTTGCGTAGGTGTCCAAAAAGTCATTGTATTTACTGCTTACCAGCATTGCGCTCTTTCCTTTGCTTTAGCAGTTCGTCCAGCTTTGCCTTTTCAGCATCAAGGCCAGTTACTTCTACCTTGTCCATAGGTTTCTGCCCTGCAGTATCACGTACTACCTCAAAGGCTTTAGTGTCGCCCTTTAGTGCTTTTTCTATCTGCTTTAGCGCTATAGCTTCAGCCGTTGACATTGTGTTGCCGTGCTTGTCCTGTATGTCCTTTTCCAGTAGGGCTTCCAGCGCCAGCCTTATGTCCCGTTTACGCCTGCGGGCTTCACCGCTTGCTATACCGCCTTTAGCGCCATTTGCCACGGCTTCAGCATGGCTTTGATCGCTGGTAAAAGGCTTCAAGTTGTCTGTGCCTGCCATTTGCTCATGCTCCTATCATAATTGCGTAGCTGACTGCGTAGCCGTTTAAGGTATCTGCCGTAGTCATGCTGTAGCTTTCTGCTTGTTGTGTTATGCAGGGCTGTTTCCACCCTGTTTATTTCCTGTATCAGTTGTTGCCTGTTCATAGCTCATAAACCTGTTAAAAGGCTCGTCCACACAGCTTGACAGCTCTATGTAGGTCTTGCCCTCTTCGGGGAATGTGTGTATTGCGAAGTGGCTTTCTGCCAACAGGTACAGCTTTGTATATCCATACGGCTGAAAGTGATGCTCGCACTCTTTTAGTATTTTGAAGCCTGCAGTTAACAGCCTTGTCTTATATGTATTGTCCAGTGTGGCGGGGTCAGTTTCAGTTATCCAGCCACTCCACTTGTTCATCTTCGCTATCATCTATCCGCACCTCTATGCGTGGAAACAAGTCCTTAATATGCTTTTGGTCGCCTTTATAGAACACCAGCACATTCTGATGCACCTTTACTACCTTACGGCTGTCCATGCTGTTGCGTGCCCTTATGCCTGCACTGCCTACAGGGTCTATCAGAACCATGTCATTGTAGAAGTGCATGCCGTTGCGCGTAAATGTCCTTACTACATCACCCATAAGGTCATAGTAGCCACCTGTCTTTTTATCCCTTATGTTGCCCACTACCACAACAGCGAACCTGTCCTCTTTTAAGCACCCGATGGCCTTTGTAAAGGCTTCATCCAGTATTGCGTAGAAGTCTTCGTAGCTATCTTGATTGCTGGCATCGTTTGGATCCTCGCTGTAAACCTCAAGGTCGAAGTACGGTGGACAGCTAAAATATAAATCCTGCGACCCTGCCTGCAAGTGCTTGTCTACGTTGCGCCCATCATCGCATATATAGTGCGCATCCAGCTCCATAGTGCGCTCGTTGTTAAAGTCTGCCTGCTCCTTGCGCAGTTCTATGCCCGTAAAGCTGTGGCCTAAACTGCCTGCCACATAGCCGAAAACTGTATCGCCAGCGAAGTTATCAAATACCTTTGCGCCTGCATGCGGGGTGAACCACTGCAGTATTATTTCAGATAGAGCAGGGTCAAGGATTGATGCGCCACCCCCCCTTTTGAAGTTGTAGCTTATTGCTTTTACGTCCCTTGCCTGCGCCTTGTCGTTGATCTGTTCTTTCCACCAGCGTTTCCTGTCAAGCCAGTAGCCTTGTCTGCCGTCCAATATGCTGAACGGCGGTGCTATGAAGTCCCTCTGCAGTGAGCCTACATCACCGCTGTTGTCATACGGGTTTACTTCTTCATCATCGGGCAAGGTAAACCCGAACTCGTCATAATCAAAATCGAGATTCTCAAGTTCCAGTTCCAGCATATCGTAGTCCCATGTAGCATATTCGGACACCTTGTTGTCTACCAGCCTAAACTCGCGCACCTGCTCGTCCGTTAGATCGTCAGCAACAATGCACGGAACTGTTTCCAGCCCCAGCTCTATACTGGCGAGGTATCTTGTATGGCCTGCTACAATCACGCCGTCCTTGTCTATGACTATAGGCACCTTGAAGCCGTAGCGCCTTATGCTTTCTGCTACATACGGCACAGCACCGTCATTCTTGCGCGGGTTGTTGTCATAGGGCTGTAGTTCGTCCAGCCTTTTGTCTACGATATTCAAATTGTCCTCCTTAAGTTGCAACAATCATCGGGATTGTTGTTTACGTGATACTTCCAGTTGCCCACAGAAAAAGGCCGATGCACTGTAGCACCAGCCTTTTCCCGAAAGGAGCGTTCTTTGATTATGTGCAAGTTCAATGAATGACACTTACATTTTAGCAGGTTATTTGTCTAATTTTGTCCGAAGTTTTAAATTATCATATATGTACTGCTTTTGATCTGCAGTCAACACCTGCCATATCAAGTCCGCTATGTCTTGCCTTAATACCACTTTCCAGCGTTCCTTATTGCGCCTGTATATTACCACTGGCACCTCGCCAGCCCTTGCGTCACGCTCTGCTTGTTTTAATGCAGGCTCATCTGTAAAGCGCTCCACCCGCTTGCACTCAATGTGCACGCCCTGCAGGCCTACCACATCAGCATCGCCGTTCAGCCCGCTGTACTGCTGTCCCCTGCGGGCATCCATATGTCCTTGATTGCGCAGTAACTGCGCCAGTTCGCGCTCACCGTTTGCCCCTTTTGTTCTACTGTTCATTTCTATACTCCTTTAACTTTAACTTAACCGCCAGCGTACTATAATTCACGCTCTATCTGCTTACTTATCCTCTTCATGATGTTGTAAACCTGCGAACGGCTGTAGTAAAACCCACGGGTCTTGAGCACTGCCAGCATTTTGTCTGCCTTGTACCCGTCTACCCACTTTGCAAGGTATACAGCATCATAGATATTGTGTGATCTGCGCAGTTCCGTTTCCTTTGCCTGCAGTAGCGCCTGCCTTTCATACATCAAGTCTTTAGCTACTGCAAGCCGTTCCTTTATGTGCGCTTCTTCCATGCCTATAACGTACCCTTCTGCTTTAGGTGTATTACTACCGCCACTCACCCGTTCAGCGTCTGTAACGCTGGATTTCGGCTGTGTAAGCTGGAACAGCACCGTCTGCTCATCGAGTATGTTTTGTACTGTTTCCTGTGCCTGTATGTACTGCAGGTACATCTTTCTGTGTGTTAGATATGTCATTCCATGTCACCCATCCGTCTTGCTCTATCTTTGCTTTATAGCAGTGATCGCAGTCACCACAGCAGTATTCCCCATCGCACTTCCATGCTTCATATGCGTAAAGGCTCACACTCATAACTCACCATCCTTTGTTGCTATTACCAATGCCACTATTATCAGCAGTGCCCACATAATTGTATTTGTTCCCATCTCTGCACCTTTCACAGTATTGTTGTGTGTCTTTCGGGTGTTGCCGTGCGTACAGCCTGCCACAGCATTTACACCGTGCTGTCAGTATAGGTCTAACTATCCCTAAATTCTTTGCCATGCTTCACTATCCATTCAAGAATATGTCCTATTGCTACCGCCATCCAATAAAATGCCACCCATTCTTTTAAAGGCTCTCT
>Ga0326511_10001527_pt1 | contig 19162 bp, 31 predicted proteins | sample 0_2496_0518_D_FD_203701 | JGI IMG/M metagenome (GOLD analysis project Ga0326511, IMG submission 203701) | Bovine rumen microbial communities from UC Davis, California, United States - 0_2496_0518 | ecosystem: Host-associated > Mammals > Digestive system > Stomach > Rumen | place: USA... | reverse complement strand
GCGCAGCATTTGGGATGCTGAGGTCGAAGGTTTGAGTCCTTTCACCCCGACTTTATTATTAGCAGTAGTGGCGAAACTAGGCAGCCGCGAAAGTTTTAGGAACTTTTCTCTTAATGAGGTAAGGGTTCGAGTCCCTTCTACTGTACTGTGTAGTTGGCTGAACTGATTTAGGCGCAAGACTGTTGTTCTTGTACATAGGGCGAGTCCCCTACTACACCAAAATTATTCTTTAATAAATTAAAATTATGATATACTTTGTATTTATTTTATTATGGTTTGTGATTTATTGTATTATAATGAATTCTTATAAGCTTTATAAAAGCCATAAGAAATACTTACATAAGAAATCATTAATAAGAAGAATATACATAGAAAAACTTAAATGGGTAATATTATATTACTCATTTATGTTAGTTGTTATTTTGCTTATATTATAATTTATGAGAATTAAATTTAAAAACTTAAAAATTTGGTTATTAGACCAAATAAAACGAAAAACTTTCTTCAAGAATTTCTTTATTACTAGAAATGCTTGGGGAGCATTCTCTATAAATTCACACATTAATCAATCTACTGGTAAACCCAAAGTTACATACAATACCGTAGAAACAGCAAAAAAATGTGCTGAGAAGATGAGTGAGAAACACGGAAAACATTTTAGTTTTTACAAATGTTTATTCTGTGATGGTTACCATATTGGTAAGAATAGAGACAATAAATAATAAGCCCTGTTAGCTCAGTTGGTAGAGCACGTGATTTGTAATCTCGGGGTCGAAAGTTCAAGTCTTTCACAGGGCTCAAAATTAAAAATTGAATTATGAAAACTTTACTTATTATTATAATAGCTATAGTAGTTATTTCTTATCTTATTAATAAACTTAAGGAATTTATTACTACAGATGAAAAATTAATATATAAGAAATTATTACAAGATCCGAACTGGAAAGCAAAAAGAATTAAAATACTAAACAGAGACAATTATTGTTGTAGATATTGTGGCTCGACAAAATATCTTAAAGTACATCATAAATATTATTCAAGATATCCAAATGGAGATAAAGTAATGCCCTGGAATTATCCTGATGATGCATTAATAACATTATGTTGGAAATGTCACAATAGAGTGCATTTAACAAAGAAAATTAAACTCTATTATAGGCGCTATGATGATAATTATCAATAATAAAGGGAGTGTACCAGAGTGGTCAAATGGGGCAGATTGTAGCTCTGCTGACTTACGTCTTCGGTGGTTCGAATCCATCCGCTCCCACAGTAAGTTTAGGGTAAGTGCACATACTCTAAAATCGAATGGCCAGAGTTCCTTAACTCTGGGAGGAAATCGTCAGTTCCCACATCTTAAGTGTGATTTAGAGATGTCCAGCGTCAGGTTTAGGAGATTCTAAAAGAGGACGAGATGCCCAACAAAACCAAATAAATCACAAGCCCCGCCTTCGGCGGGGCAATTTTTTGTATTTAAAAAAGAGCTAATCCCTAACTAATGACATGAAAAGGTTAATGAAATATATATTAATTAACTTATTATTCGTATTTGGATTTCATTTACTATATGAATTAGTAGATGATGAAAGAATAATGCATGTAGTCGGTTATTCTTTTATATGCACAGTCATATACGCAAGTAGAGACAGAGACAAAGATGACAATGAAAAAGAGGAAGAAGAGTAAAGAGAAAAAGTGGGAACTTGATCCAGTCAGGAGTCGCTGTAAGAGACTAAAATTTCCACGAAAAGGAATGGAGTATTTTGAGGGAAATCACCTTGGAATGCACAAGAGAATGTGGAGTAAGTCTAATGCAGGTAGTGTAGATGTTTATCACCACACACCATGGGTTCCTTCAAAATATGTTATTGGACTTCTTAATAAATTTGTGGGGAAACCTTTTAAGAAATTTGAAGAGGCTTGGGCTAATAAAACCAAGACTATTTTCAAAAAATATGGAACGTATCTTTCTGAGGTACTTGATTATTATATTATTAAAGAAGATAAACCACAACAGCGAAGTAGAGGAAAGAAACAATTCTACCTAGATAAAAATGACATAATAAGAAGAATAGTAAAACCTCGAAAACAAAAATCTCAATGGTCTATAGATAAGTGGAAATATAATACAAAAGTTCATATTCCTAGTTTTTGTGAAGCACGACTCTCTGAGGATGGTCCAATTCTTCAACAATTCAGAAAGCCATTATTACTTGGTGAATTTTATGTAGAAATTTCTAGGAAGGTTCTTAAACTGCCAGTTTATACCTGTTCAGGAATATACTTTATAGAAAGATACTATGACTTCTATTATAATAGACCAAATAAAAAAGAAGAGGATCCATCATGGATTCCAGTTAGAGTAGAAGGAATGGCTCATAGACAAAGTTATTTTGTTCGAGAAGAAAATAAAACTTTAACAAAATTAAAACTACAATTAGATACCGAACTTTTAAAAGATAATCCAGACAAAGCAACCGTTGACTCTCTTAGAGAAAAAATTCAGAAAACACTTGAGTATGCTGTTTATGACTTAGGTTATGGAACATTTCACACTTATGTAAAAAGAAAAGATTACGAAAATTATGGAAGATAACAATAATTACGTCCCAAATGAAGTATTTGTATATAGTGTTTGGTTTGAGCACTACATAAGAATCCCAATTTATGTAAAGCCCTTTCCAGAAGATTACTCCTTAACCGAAGAGCAATTAGATAAGCAGATGCACGAACACGAAGACTTAATTCAATCTAAATATTTCACAAAAGAAAAGATTGAGGAGTTAAAGGAAATTTTTATAAAGAAAATCCGTGAGTCTGAAAATCCTTTCATAATAGATTGTGTTGATATTGATGGAGGGTATGAAATAACTGAGGATAGATTATTTAACCTTGAAGATTAAGTTATGAAAAAAGATGAAATTTTAGAGTTTATTAAATCTTGTGATGATCAAGAAACTTTATATGAATTAAAAAAAGTTATTTGGGAAAAACAAATAAACATAATAGATAATAGTGATAAAGATATTATCGATAAAATTTTCGAAATAACAACATTAAAGCGAGTCTCTAGAATTAGTTGTTGGCTTCCTTTGAATGAGGAAGAGGAAGATAAAGAAACAGCTCAGGAATTAGTTGATTTTGTTGATGCTTATTTACTTCCTAGACGAGAAGGGGTAGTATTTTATAATGATATTTTAACTTCTTTAAGAGATTGTTATAAAATTGATGTCGGAGTTAAATTTGATGACGGCTCAGAAATGACTGAAGATCAATATAACTCAATTATTAAATATATCTATAATAAAGTAAAATCCGGAGAGATTGGCTTTGAATGGAAATGGTAAATTCTCCCTTAGGGAGAATTTTTTGCTTTTAATTTCTTATAATTGAATATTTAAAAATTAATAATTATGTCAAAAACTTATAGAAAATATGTAAGAGTTGGCTTTTGTTGTGGAGACAACAGAGAGTTCTATAAAGCCCGTAGAAGGTCCATCCGAAACAAAAATTCACAACATTTTCAGAAGCTTAAACAATATCCTCCTGAAGATATGGATGAATTAGCAACTTTCCCAAAATTTCCAAAAAAGGATACTTGGCGGGAAACTACGGACGGATATTATTTAATAACGAAAGATAATTATAAGGGTGATCCTTGGGCAAAGAAATATAAAAGGCAGATAAAAAATAAGCACTTAAAGAAGCGTAAATTTTAACAGGGCGTCTCACGACGCCCTGTTTTTTATTTCTCTTTAAAACCTTATTAATAGAAACATTAAATTTTTAACAATGAAAAATATAGTAAATATAGTATTCGCTGTTTTATTTACATTAACAACAGCATTTTTTATGTTAGCTAATGCAGCAATTATTATTAAGTCTATAGATGATATAATGATAGCTGCCTGCAGTTGCGTTTATATTAACGCGTTAATAGCAATAGGATTTACCAATTGCGTAAAAACCGTAGGGTGGTTTGATCCAATTAAAGAATGGATAAATAAAAATAAAGAAAAAGAATATTTACCATTTGAATATAATGATGGTGGTAGAAGCGATTATTTTAAAAATCAAGGAGGCAAAGATTGTGCTGTTAGGGCAATCTCTATTGCAACTGAGAGAAATTATCTTGAAGTATACAAAGAACTTTCTTCATTAAATTTAAAACATGCAAGTATTGACGAAGTTGGTACTTATAAAAAAGCATGTCATGAATATCTTACAAATAATGGATGGAAATGGCATGAATTAAAAGAAGAAAATAAACTTCAAAAAGATAATTGTATTATTCCGATAAAAGGAAAGGTTATTTGTCAAATGTCAAGTCACCTAACCGCCATAATAAATGGCGTTATTCAAGATACGTTTCAACCACACGATTACGTCTGTGGATATTATACAAAAGAGGCTTAGGCCTCTTTTTCTTCTTCACTTCAAAGCCTTATTTATAGTAATAACTTAAAAACAAAAAATTATGAAAAAAGAATTAATTAAAGTTTATTTTAAAATTTGGGGAGGACCCGTCTTAGTAGTGCTCCTCATATTAGCCCAACTATATAATATTATTTTTATATGGTTGAACTTAAACAACCGGCTAGAGGCATTAAACGCAATACTCTATATGATAATAGGTACAGTGTATCTTATTTTTCATGCCGATTGGCTTGGTCCATTCATCTTTTTCTTAAAGAGAAAAAGAAAACTGCCGTATAAACGAAATGATGGTGGCCGAAGTAATTATTTTAACAACAGAGCTAACGACTGCGCTGTTAGAGCAATATCGATTGCCACCCAATCAGATTATCGGGAAACTTATCTTGCCTTAATAAAGGCAATTCAAGATAACGCTAACATCGATATTGATGGCGTAAAATTCAGGATAATCAAAAAATACCTTGAAAATCTTGGTTGGAAATATCATGGCTTCCGTGGTAAGGGTGGAAGAATAAATAAAGATAACCCTAATATCCCAAAAAAGGAACATTTATTCTAGATACTCCTGGCCACGTAACTACCATTGTTGATGGAGTTATTCAAGATAGATTTAATCCCTCTGAAATGAGGCTTTATGGATATTTCTATAAAGAAGAGCCTTAAGGCTCTTTTTTTCTCACCTTAATTTAACTTTAAACCCTTATATATGGTAGAAATACCCGCACTTCGGCAAGAGCACATAAGTTGCTGTCCGAATCGTTCTGGCAAGTTCTTAATGCCCGTAGACCCTGATCGTAAATGGGCGGAGGCTCCTACTGCCGACGTACAAACTAGGTATTCCTCATATTTTCGTGGGAAGAAAAACTTAACGTTGGGGACTGTAAGAACGTAATACTATCCGTAAAAAATATAAGGGCGTTCAAAGCGACGGAACTCGGTCGTATAAGGGGTGAGCAATTATTCCCCTAACCAAAAAGGCCTAATTAGGCCTTTATTTTTTCTCACCTCAAAGTCGCTTCAAAGCCTTATATATGAGAGGGAAAGTCCTTCTTGAGTTTAGAAATTTTCGTAATTATACTAAACTCTAATATTAACCTCAAATAATGTCTGATGAAGGATGTTATGAGATGGTGGGTCCTGATCTCAGGTCGCCTGTTCTTTGGTACCTCCAAAGAGGCGGCTGAGGAGAACCAGGCCGCTATGGATGCTATGAAGGGCTAGTAGTAGCATCCAGCCCGCAGTTAAGTTTTACACTGCATTAACAACAGACAACTACACGGGATAGTGGAAAATTCCCAAAAAACTCACCACACGTAATTAACCCTTAACGCCCTCTATGGGCATTTTTTTTTTCGTCCCTTAAAAATTTAATTTATAGAAATAATTAATTTTTAAAATATGATATTAGACACTATGGATTTGTTTGAGATGCGACGTTGTCTCAGACCAACTGTAATCGAATTATATGGCTACGTAGTAAATGTAGTAAGAAGGTTACAAAAAGACCTCAAAAAAGGTCAAAAATTAACTATAACAAAAAAGAAAAGAATAAACGACATAGAATGGTATCTAACTTTATTTATATTAAGAGACAAAAAGCTTGAAAAAATTAAAAAACCAGCAGCTTGTTGCTTTTATGGTATTTTAAGAAATATTAAAGGACAAGACTATGTCTTGTGTTATAATATATACTATAATTCAGTAATAAAATACTCTGTGCATTTTTTTAAAAGGTATAGAGAAAGATTTTTAAAGAATGAAAGCCTGTCTTTAGAAGACACTGTTAAAATTTTCTTTGAAAGAAATCCAACAAGTCGTTGTAAAAATATCTCTACTGGATACATATCTGAGTGTCCTGATGGTATTTGTATAAGTAATGATAAAAGAAGGAAAGCAAATGATAACTTTGGAATGAACCAAGTTGTATCTTTTAATACTTTTCTTACAAGAGACATGCTCAATAGAAATCAAGGAGAGCGCTTTCTGTTTTTAACGGAAGAGGAAATAAGACAGCTGGACCCATTCAATGTGTTACGAGTTATGGCAACAGAGACAAAAGAGCCTTATTAGGGCTCTTTTTTTTCTTCTCCACTTCAAAACCTTATTATTGTATGGAAAAGAAAATTATTTACCTAGTACTGTTCCTGCTAGGGCTCGCTTGGAGTCCGTCAGGAATCTATTACTTCTTTCATCAAGAGAAAGAAGAACAACCAGTGGCTGCTAAAATTAAAGTAGTCACAAGAGAAAAGCGCGAAAGCGTTTATGACATTGTGGTAACTCTTCGAGGAACCACATATCAACCCGTCGCTTCTCAATGCGATAGTGACCCTCTTATTACGTCAAACATGACGAAAGTTGATTTAAGAAAACTTAAAGAGGGCAGTCAGAAATTGATGGCCATTTCTTATGACATCAAGAAAAAATATGGTTTCAGGTTTGGAGATGAATTTGACATCTTCACCAAAAAAGGTGATTACTTAGGTCGCTATGTGTTTTGTGATCATATGAATGAAAGGATCCGAAATACAGCAGACTTAATGATTCATCCCTCACAGAAACCAACTTCTTATGAAGGAATGGTCATAAAAAGAATAAAGAGGGGCTAGGGCCCTTCTTTTTTCTCCCCTCTAAATTCTAAATAATGAAATATTAACAATTAAAAATTATGGTAGCAAGATCTAAATCAGAAGTTATTGATGCAATTCTCTACAAAGAGAATAAAGAAAATAAACATTGGGATAAAATTCTCTATTTAAGTACTGATTGTGTATTTTATCCTAAAATAGGATTTGAAGACTCTTATTTTTATATTACTGATGATAGAGTTGAACATTCAGAGCTTTTTGAAGAAGCTGAAAGATCAGTGGTCGTAATAGATGAAGATGGTGAAGATTTTTGGATAACTATTGAAAGTCTTGTTGATGCGCAAAGAAAATTAATATCTTACCTTGATGATTATGACACTCCCAATAAGGAAGATTTAATATCAGCTATTAATATTATAAAAAAAGAAATAAGAAGAGAAATTAAAAATATTTATTAAATGAAAGGGCATTTGCCCTTTTTCTTCTTCACTTCAAAGCCTTATATATAAGAAGCAATGGTGCTTCTTGTAATTTAAATTCTTAAAACTATGACAAGAGAAGAGATCAAGTCTCTCTCCATTATCGGATGCGCAGTCGTTAAGGCCGCATCAAGGAGAGACACAGAGGAGATGGAACTCCTCAAAAAGCAAATCAATGAGGCCTACTCAACGGCCTCACTTGCCGAGAAAGAAATGCTCGGCATCTATCTTAGGGTCCTTGATCGGACCCTCTGCCCGAACTAAAAAGGGCAGAATTTTTTCTCACCATTAAAACCCTTTAATGCCTTATATATGAGAGAATTTTATATTATGTTAAACCTCAAAAACAATAATATGAACAAGAGAATTCGCTTCCACCCTCTTTAGAGGTTGAAAATGAAAAGGTCCTGTTAAAGACCTGAGTAAGAGTAAACGCTAGGGTGGAAGCTTATTTTTTTTTTCTCTTCAAAACCTTATATATGATAACAACTAATAAAAAAATAAAATGAAAACAAAAGTATATCAAATTAATACTTCTGAAAAGGATGATTTAAAATTAGAGATTAATATCATTGGAGAAATCCTAACAGAAGGAGATAAGATAGATGAAGGAACTGCCTGGCATCTTTGTAATTATACTTGTTGGGGCGGCTTGATCCAAAATAGAGAACTCCCAGAAGTAGGTTCTAAAATAGAATGTGATGATCATATCTTTATTCCAACAGATAAATTCTTAGGATTTGCTGGTGGTGATATTGCCCTTCAAATTTCAAGACACAAATGGGCAGTTGCTATGTCAGTGGGGTGGAAATATTTTAAATATAAAAAATCAGCAATGAAATGTTTAAAAAATGATACCTACATTGCTAAAGTAACTAAAAGAATAAAGGAGAGTAAAAAATAACTCTCCTATTTTTTCAACTTATCCCTTTAAAGCCTTATATATGAGAGGCAATAGTGCTTCTTATAATTTAAAAATGTCTAAAATGAAAAAGACAAAAAAGGACATTTCCGAAAAGAAAGCCCGCACCCTTGAGAAGAATTGGGGCTGGGGTAACTTTCATAATGCCGGAATCAAAAAATTCTGGCAACGCGTGTATAACAAGAGGAGCCGCAGGGTTCCCGCATACACCTCGGTGATTTCTGAAGAAACTGAGGAAACGGACGAAATGCCGATCACAAGGCTGTATCTCGTTAACATTGAGAATCGCCCGCGTCATCATCGTGGTGATATCATGTATGATATCACTTAACACTTAACCCTGCTGCGCACACACGCCCTAGATCCCCGAGTGGGGATCTTTTTTTTTTCTTACCTTTCACTTTAAAGCCTTATTTATAGAAATATTAATTTTAAAAATTTAAACAATATGAAAACAAAACAAATTGAAACTAGTAAAGGGCTGCTTGATGTAGTAGTCAATAATGTAACTGAATCTGATGAAACACAGATTAGAATTTCTCTTAATGAGAATTTTTTATTAACTTCAACAGAGAACGAATACCTAGTAGTATTATTTAAGCACGCTGTAGAATTAATAAAATCTCTTCTTAAAAGAGAACCTCTTCCACTTCCAGAAGATCTTGATGATAACGATATAGAAGGACTAATATTCGTTAATCCTAAAAATGGATCTATCGCAATGTATTTTACTGGTGATGGACAAGAAGAGTTTGAAGATGAAATAATTTTTAATGATAAGTTAAACTCAATTGAGTTTAGTCTGATTAATGAAGAAGGATTATCTAGTGTAAGAAATATTAGCTTGCTTGACTATGGATATGAATGCTACAAAGATGTATTGAAAGATAACACAAAAAATAATGATAGTTGTCAATCTCTTTTTAATGAATATTATTATATAGGAAATCGTGATGGCAAATCCGGTGATATACAATATGAGATACAAACAACATTATTACTTTTATATCAATGCCTTAGAGATAAACACCTTTATTGGGATTGGGGCGTAGAAAATAAAGCCGAACGTCATCTTTTAGAGATAAAGAGAGGGGAGTAATTCCCTCTCTTTTTTTGCACCTAATTCCCCACCTCACTCTTATTAATGGAAATAAAAATTAAATATATGGAAAAAGATTATTATAAGATTTTAGGAGTCCCTAGAGATTCCACTCAAGAAGATATTAAGAAGGCTTTTAGAAAACTTTCTCTTCAGTATCATCCAGATCGTCAGGCTGGAAAAACAGAAAAAGAAAAGAAAGAGGCGGAGGAACAGTTTAAACTAATCACCGAAGCTTATGATACTTTAAGTGACCCAGAGAAAAAAGAGAAATATGACAATCCTGGTATTGGAATTGGCGATCTTTTTTCTGATATTTTTTCTACTAATGGTTTTTCTTTCACTACTACAATAGAAAAAGGTCAAGACCTAGATATAAATCTAAAAATAGGAATAAAAGATATTTATTGTGGTTTTACTAAGACACTTAAATATAAAAAGAACGTAAGATGTGGTTATTGTGGAGGAAGTGGCGGAAAAACAACTATCTGCCCCACTTGTGGAGGCAGTGGAAGAACTAGGACTAGAACTAGATCCTTCTTTGGTTTTATGGAAATGACTGGAACTTGCCCGGAGTGTAATGGAGTAGGTAAAAAAATAATAGAGCCTTGTAAAAAATGTAAAGGGAGTGGATTATCTTTGGAAGATGCTACAGTAACATTATCTTTAGCTCCAGAAAAAACCATAGAAAATAATAAAATCTATAAGTTTTTTGGGAATGGTTCAGAAGCTAAGTCGCGGGATGGAATAACAGGTGATCTTTTCATTCATGTTATTCATGACTATGACAAAAATAAATACTTTATAACTCCTACCCTTGATATAGTTGAGACTGTCGAGATTCCTTATGGTGGAGTTCTTTTGGGATGTAAATGGCCTGTTATTCTTCCAGACTCAACGGAAGTCGAGATAGATATCAAGCCATGTCTTCCTTGTAATTCTTTAATAGAGTTACCAGGCAAAGGAATATTTAATAGGAAATATTTTGTTAAAATAGTTCCTAAATTCCCGGATAAATTAAACGACTCACAGATAGAACTCCTGCAGAAATTAATTTCCCTTTAAAATCTCATAATTGAATTCTAAAACTTATAATATTATGAGATTTATTTACAACAAGAAAGGAACAAAACGGTTTAACAACCGAAAGAAAGTAGTTGTGACATTTAAAGTGTCTGCAGCACACTGCGCGTATGTAGATCCAAGAGAGTTCGCCGCTATTCAAGCTCGTGGCGTAGCAGTCTGTCATCCTGATGATCAGTTTGATCCAGTTTATGGCAAACGACTGGCCGAGACTAGAGCAAAGTGTAAGCTCTTTAGGAAATCAGTAAATGCCCTCAAGAGAGCCCTGGCTAAAAAGCAGAGAGAGCTCGATGAGATTCAGGAAACGCTCGAAAAGCAAGAGAGGTTCCTGGAAAAGGAGATTCAACACGAAGAGTCTCTTTTGGTAGAACAACTGTAATTTATCCCGCCCCAAAGGGGCGGGTTTTTATTTCACTTTATTTCTTTAATTATAGATAAGATTTATTATGTTGTGTTTATAAGATTTTTTGTTGGTTCAGGTCAGGTGTGGTCCGTGAGGATAACCTGACCTGTTATTTTTTCTCACTTAAAAATCTTATTTATGAATATGATTCATTTTATTACCAAGACCAAAAAAGGTCTAAGCGATCTGAGCGAACTGACCGTTAAATCGGCAGTGAAGAAGCTCAGCGGGGTAGGTTACGAAGTGACCATTAAATCCCCTATAGATGATCTTACCCGATGGGACATCGGGGTGATCAATGACCTCCTAGAGGAACATGGATTAACCTCAGGAGACTTGTATTAATCTAAACCTTTACCACTGACCTACGAGATAGGTCAGTGCTTATTTTTCCCTTTAAAGCCTGACTATTGATAACAACTAAAAATTAAATATGAAGTTTATTTTATGCTTTATTTGGTATCTAATTTGTTGTTCTATTGGATACTCAATTGGAGTTAAAGAATTCTCTAAAAAAGGAGAATTCTTTAAGACTGTTAAAGAACAGTCTCGATTTGCATTAGGAACAATATTTAGTTGTGCTATTTTAGCAACTATTATAAGTATTATCATAATAAGATTATTAAAAGCGCCTTAGGCGCTTGTTTTTTAAAACCCTTTAAAACCTTATATATGAAGTCAAGTAGATGGCCCACCGCCACCGCCGAGAGCCCTTTCGAAGGCACACCCCGCAGGACAGAACGAGCCTGCTTAGCCTTGGGCATAGCGCGCTGGGATGGGATGCTTGACACGGGAGCGCTGGCGCGCTCCCTTTTATTTTTTCCCTTAAAACCTAATTAATGAAATATTAACAATATGATTTATATTATACCATACGTCCTATATATTATAGGAAGCATAATTGGGAGATTTATTGCAATTTGGCAAGATTACCCAGATAAAGAGGGATTCTTAGTTGAACTTAAAAAACAACTAAAAGAGCCCGAAACTTGGATAGTAACATTTTTACTACCAGCTATTTTATTATTAATCTTAAGTGCTTTCTTTTAAGCGCTATTCCCTCCAAAGCCTTATTATTGATATGAAAAGAAAAGCTTATTTTGACTCATCTTTGGATGAGTCAAAAGAAATTAAACTTGCTCTTGAGCGACTTTCAAAGATCGACTCGGAGCGATTATCCAACAAGGATCGCGGTCTAAAAACAAAGATCGCAGTAATCCTTAAAAATAACTTTTCGTTCCCTCCGCGTCAAGTATTTGATGCTTGTGAGTGGACGAGAGTAAAGTTGGGGCAGCAATAATGCCCCTCTTTTTTTTATTTTTAAAACCCTTCAAACCCTTATATATGTGAAGAGGACGCTTATGCTATCGCATAAGTAAGGTCGTCGCTGAAAGAAAAAGGCGACGGGCGAGAGCCTCTTCGAGTGGTGTCGCTAAGACATCACTACCGCCAACCCGGGGGCGGATTGCCCGGGAGATATACCCCACACTTTTCAAATTAAAAAACAAAACAACAACAAACCGCATTTTATTGAAAAGTGTGGGGTTCTTTTTTTTCTCATCCCGTCAAACCCTTATATATGAGGACAGTAACAAGGCCATTAAAAGCACCTTGGTCCTCATTTGCAAGCTCGAGCCACATTAACCCCCTCTCTAAAGAGGATATGTAGGCTCGAGATTTAACTATCCCGCCCCATAAAAAGTAGGCGGGAATTTTTTCTCACCTTAATTTAACTTCAAAGCCTTATATATGAAAGAAAAAAAACTAAAAAAAATATGAAAAAATTCTTTACCTGGCTGGAAGGCCAGGACAAGCTCCGCAACCTCGCGGAGAGTTTGATGAGTTCTCCTAAGCTCATCATTCTTGTGGCCGCTCTTTTGAGCCTTTTGGCCACCATTTTCGAAATTTAAAAACAAGGGCTGTCCTCAGTTGCCCATAGTAAATACTGAGGAAGGCCTTATGGCCTATTTTTTTTCATCCCTTTAAATCCTTATATTTGACATAAACCAAATAGGTATGGCAAAAGTTAAGAATCGTAACGAAGAGGACCTTCGTGGCGACCACGTTATGCACATTAGGCATAATGCAACTACAACCCACCATTGGGGTGGGAGAGATGTCAATGAGGAGTATTTTGATTCCCTCTACCGCAGTATGGCGGAGGGCAGGGATCTGAGAGATTGTTTCCTTGATTGACAAAAACAGGCGGGACCGTAAGGTCCCGCCCATTCTTTTTTTTGTTAAATATAATTTACTACTGCCATTCCATTTATAATATAAACCTAATACTTTCTATTTGCTACAATTTGCCAATCAAAGCCATTGACAAAATGAACATTAGAAGGCAAAGTAATAGAAGTCTAATCAGATTCTGCCGTAAAGAAGAATTGATAAGCATTAGCTGGATTATTACTTCCTTCCAAAGTAATAATTGCATTGGAAATTACTCCAAAATTATAAACTTGATTTGGTAATAAAGAAATATTCTCGGAAGTAGCCTCAATTAAATAGTTGCTCTTATGTGTTCCAGTAAATACCGGAATATTAATAATCTTAATAGTACTATTAACAATTCCAGAAACTAATGGATCTGTTTCAGTAAGATGATTGAGTATAGCTAACGAATTGAAAGAGAAAATACAGTTCTCACAAGAAATAAGATCTATCTTTACTATTACATCAGGCACTCTTCCTTCTTGATTGCTTGGGGTTCCGTTGTAATGATAAACACCAATATAAATATCTCCTCCTTCAGTATTATCATAAAGGACATGATAATTAATTGGCTGATGATCATTCTCCTAAAGAGTATTTTGAACAGAATATTCTTTAAACTCTCCATTCTTTCCAAAAGAAACTTCAATTATAGAATCAAGAAGATAGCTATTATCGCTCTACGAAAAAGAAAGAACATGGTATTTAATTTTACCACTCTTAGTAGTATCACATGGAGTTATCTTACCCATTTGATAATAATGGGTTTGATTTTCAAATAACTAATTAGAAGAAACTGGGTGCATAGAGAAGCCACCATAAGTTCTCCAAATATTCTTATAATCTTCCGTAATAAATTTTTCTTGGCTCTTCTTAAGCATTAACCAACCCTCAGGCACACAATCAGTACTTCTTTCTACATCAACAAAATTATCATTATAGATAAATGTTCCGGTGGGAGCAACACCATTTACCCAATTTTCTGTGTATCCGCCAGTTGTTTCATCAGTTTCATCATCATGGCTAAATGGAACAGGAGCTGTTAAGAAATCTGCTTTTATAGACTTAAGATTACTACAGCTTGAGAACATTTGACGATAACAAATCTTCTTTAATTCTTTAGCTGGTAATTCTGGAGCTTCTTCCAGGCAATAGCATTGATTAAACATTTCTTCATAGCAACCAATTTCCATATCAATTGCAGGAAGTTTAGGAGCAGTTTTTAGAATCTAGCAGCCCTTAAACATCTTCTGATAACAGTATTCCTGTAAGAACATAGCAGGAAGTATTTTTGGTGCTTTTAATAATGTAACACAGCTACTAAACATCTCTTTATAACAACCAACAGTTAAAAAGAGTGAGGGAAGAACTAAATTTTCAGCATTTACTATATCAGAATTAGAGAACAGCTGATAGAAAGTCTCTTTGCCACCAACCTTATCTTCTAAATCTAATTCTTCTTGGAAATTATCTCCACACACAAGAGACATTATATTTCCTTCAGCACTGAATTCTGCTGTGCCACTAAACTTACCGAATCTATTAGCAGTTAGTTCCTCATCCTCTGACTTAGATAATTCGCCCTTCCAAATAATTCTTTGACCAATAGGATAAGAAACACCTTCTTCTGGGGTTTCTGAGAACTATAAAGTAAAGCTGCTCTCTAAAGTAGACCAATTTTCTCCCTCGTCTACCGAGAATGCTGCTACTCCATGTTCACCTGTAAAAGTTATAGTTCCTTCAGTAAGAACAGTGAAAGCTAAGTATCTATTTTTATAGACATTTTCTTCCTCTTTCACAATTATCCATTCATTTGGAAGTCGTAAAAGATCACCCTCTAATTTTAAATTATCTTCACTTGGTCTAATTAAAACACCTTTATGACTCATTAAAATATCAGTAAAATCATCAAGATATTCTTTATTAGGAACATCATTAAGAGAAAGCTTAATTATTTTTATTGCATTATTTAAATTAAACATCCAAAAATAACAGCTTCGATGAAGAAAATTCTTAGCTGGAAGATCTATTTGTTTAATTGTAGTACCTATAAACATGCCATTATAACACCAAGGTGCTAATGTAGTTGCTAAAAGCTTAGGAGGAGCTGCTAATTTTCTACAATCAGCAAACATACCACTATAACATCCCATTGCCAAAGTAGTAGCAGGTAATTCTGGGGCAGTAATCATAGAACTACATCCCTAAAACATAGCACAGTAACAATACTTACTCATTATATTAGCCGGTAACTAAGGAGGTGTTACTAAGTGAGAACAACTAGTAAACATATGTTCATAACAATAATCCGCTAAAACAGTGGCCGGGAGTTTTGGAGCAGTAATCATAGAACTACAGCCAGAAAACATATATTTATAACAATAGTCTGCTAAAACTAAAGAAGTTAACGCTGGAAATGTCTCAAGGCCTTTGCAACCTTCAAACATACTTTCATAGCAACTAGTTGCCATTACTGTTGCATTTAATTCAGTAGGGGAATGTAATCCAATACAGTCCTTAAACATTTCATAACAACATTTTTCAGCCAAATTTACTGCTAACATCTTAGGAGAGTCTATCATTTTATTACAACTCTTAAACATTCCTTCATAGCAGTGTGGAGCTAATGTTTCAAAAGGAAGTATTAACTTAGAAGAACTTTCTATTACAGTATTGTTTTGAAATAAATTATAGAAATCATAACTAAGAGAATTAGTTCTAAAATTAACTAATGACGAAATATTTCCTCCTATTTCTACACTAAATTTACTATTAGTACCATTATCTCCACGATAAAATGAAAAAGTAGAGTGTTCAAAGTAATCACCATCATATTCCTCTTCTCCAAAAGAAATTCTATCAGAAGCTCCTCTAAAATATACTAACTGACCGGGGTCGATTTCAATAGATTCAGGCTCTACTACGTATTCTTCGTTTTCAGTATTATATTCTCCTAAATTATAATTTTGCCAAATAGTATTGCCAATCTTATACTAAAGAGAAATCTCTGATAAGTGATTTAATGCTCCTAAAAACTCTATTTTAACACTCTTAGTTCCAGTGGCTTTTACATAAAAATAATCATAGAAACTATCACTTAAAGAAACATCTTTATTTGAATCGTAAATATTATTAATATCGAAAAACTATAATTCTCCGTCTTTATTATAAACCTTAATCATATATTTAAATTATTTATTTTTAAAACTCTGGGAATGGAATTATAAATTTATATAAATCAGCCTACCCTTCGTTATTAAGCATAACGTAGAAAATGTTATTACCTGCATAAGCAACCCCATCTGGCTCAAGATAAGTAAGCGTAGTATCAAAGGGAATATGAGCTACTATCTATCCTTGGTTCTTAATACTACAGAAAGTCATTCCGCTATAATAATATTTATCAGAAGTGAGCTTAGTATTCCAATGTGGGGTTTCAGGACCGTACTGAGCAACTAACATATCTCCCTTATTACCAGGTAGAGTAAAAGCTGACATTGCTTGACCTGTCTTAAGGATATTATCAGATAATTGAGTACAATTATCGACGAAAGTAAAAGTTTTATTTACATAATTGCTCTTACTAGTAATATCAATATTTACTTTATATAAGTAAACAGACCATCTTAAGAAATATAAATTATTACCGGCTACAGCTACCATTCCACCAGCAGGCATAGTCCAATCACAAACTACGGAAGCGGATACTCCTGCAGGATCACTGCCAACAAGTCTTATTATTCTAGCTTTTGCTCCATCACCAGAAAGAATAATCATCGGGAAAAAGTCACTAGAATCATATTTTATTGGCATCAAAGCTGCTGAATTACAGTGGATATTATTTTCACTTGGTTTAGCAGGGGTTATTACAGAAGAAGTAGGAACAGACCTAACAACAGTATTGGTCTTAAGATTAACTACTTTAATTGTTCCAATTCTGTCATAAAAAGCTATTATATAATCTTTATAATAAACGATTGATTGACAAATACTTCCTACTCTAAATAATTTTTCTCGTTTAAATGTTGGAACTCCCCAAGCAGTGACATTCGAATAATTTACTTGAATTAATTTTATTTGATCTTTTGTAAACTTCGTGTAACCACTTACATCTCCACAAGCAAAATTAATTACAACAAATCCATTAAAAGTCACAGTATAAGTAGCTTGTCCCTTAGAATTTAATGAAAGACTAACAACTTTATGAACTTGACTTGCACCTAAAGATTTTGTATAGCGGCCATCCGGCTTGTCTGGATTAATTATTTCAAATTTTACAGTTTTACCAGCAAAACCAGGAATAGTTATTTTGATTGAAGATCCGCCATTAACATAGAAATGACTTGTTGCACAGAAGTTAGCATTAGATTTTCGAACTAATCTATTATAATATCCATCTACTGTAACGTCTACCCATCTCTAGCCTTCCCATAGATTATAAATAAGATTGCCAACTACTTTTGGAGTTACTACCTAAGTATTTCTTATGTCTATTGTATTTCCAACAGAGTTTCCATTAATGTCACTATAACCTAATAAAGTTTCTGCTTTAACTGTTGTAGAAACAGTAACATTATATTGACCGGGAGTTATAGTAACACCATTAGTAGATGCTGTGGTAAGAGTAGTTCCACTACTATTTTTTACAACGGTAGATATATTATATTGATTTCTTCCAAAATTACGACCATTATATCCACCCAGAATAGTTAATTCTCCTGTAGGATTAGAAGTAGATGGAGGTAAAACAGGTTCTGGCTAAGAGGGCGTTTCGTCGCCAGATGGAGTAATAGTACTCACATATCCATCTAAGAAAGCTTCTTTAATAACTCCTATTGCCTCAGCTGCTGTTGTACATTCCAAAATATTTCCAGATGAATAATTATTTGTGAACCAATCTTTAACAGCATCTTGAATAGTTTTAGAAGAAGTTACTCCAAATGTACCCCAAGTAGAATTAGAAGCAGTTACTGCGGTTCCTGAAGATAATTCACCTTTCTAAAATTCAAACCTAGAGTAAGTTCCAGAGCACCACATTGAACTTATTTCATAATCCTTAACAATAGCATCTGACTCTATTCCACAAAGAGCCTAGATAAGAGCTACATAAGTTCCTGTTCTATCTTTTCCCTATTGACAATGAATATAAACTTTCTTTCCGCTTCTTATATTAGTTACTATACTATTTAGGTAGGCTACAAACTATGCAAATTTATCTTTTGTTGCTTGATAAGAAGCTACTACACCACCATAACGATAATAAGAGATTCCGGCTGATTCACTAGAACCATTATCCTTTACTCTTATCATTTCACTCACCGTAGTAGATGGACTTCTAAATCCACTAGTATCCAATGATCCTGTAGCTCCTCTAAAATCAACTTCGTGGGTAATTCCTAATTTATAAAATTCTTTTCTATCCTCAAGAGTATCTATGGCAGCCACTTCTACGTTATATGGCTAATTAGTATAAGCTACATTATCTTTAACAAGCCTACCGTCTAATTGACTTCCTCTGAAAAGAACATCATACTTAAATTGATATTTTCCATCAGAGGTTTTCCATCCTCCACAGTCTCTAGCATTACGAACATGGGTAAATTTAATCATTCTAACTTGTCCCTCTGGAACAATAATTCCATAATTATTATTACTTTCGTAAATGCCAGTTAATGCTGTAGAGTTCTTGAAAACTTTATAATAATAAATTTTCTTGGGAATTAAATTATAAACGGGAGTTACTCGACCTACACATTCTTGCCAATAAATAGGAGTAGCAAAATTAGAGGAACTATAGAATTTAACAACAGTTCCATTATCCGTCCTAATCATTATTGGGCTAGGAAATTCTCCAATAGAGGGCCTTCCTGGAAAACTAACATTTTGATTATTAATTTTTGCAACATGTTCTTCTTTGAGGACACAATAATTAGAAGACCA
>Ga0326511_10001526_pt1 | contig 19164 bp, 9 predicted proteins | sample 0_2496_0518_D_FD_203701 | JGI IMG/M metagenome (GOLD analysis project Ga0326511, IMG submission 203701) | Bovine rumen microbial communities from UC Davis, California, United States - 0_2496_0518 | ecosystem: Host-associated > Mammals > Digestive system > Stomach > Rumen | place: USA: California... | reverse complement strand
AACTTTGCCTCACCAAGGGTGTACTGTGCGCCACCCTCGAGGTTGAGGAAGAAGTGCTTCTGGAACTCGTACTTGTTGCCCGAATTGTCGGTATAGACAGCTTGGGCAGAAGCTGCTGTGGCACTCACAGCAAGGAGAGCCACAGCAAGAATTTTCTTTAATGCTTTCATATTAATCATAAATGTTTGTCCTTATTAAAAGGCGACACCGTTGGCGTTGAACTTCTTACCGCCCTTGACAATCACCATCTTACCATTGATGATGTACTTGCCGTCCTTCAGCTCAGTGTTAGCCTTCATGCCGGCGATAGCGGTCGTCTGGGTGCCAAGCATAGACTTCAGTGAACGAGCCTTGAGAATCATCTCGTCGTCGGAAGAATCCTCGTCGCGGAAGATGTCGTTAGCCTCAATGAGAGCCTCAGCGTAGGCCTTGACAGCCTCGGGATCGTTGGTAGCGGCGGCGGCAGTGATAGCCACGAGGACGATAGCCTCAGCGAGCTGCTGCTCAGCCTCATCCGGCTCAACCACACCATCCTCAGAGATGGTCATCTTCTGAACATACTCCAGGGCCAGACCGGCGAAGTACATACGCTGCAGCAGGTAGTCGCGCTCCAGCTCGTCGTAGTTATTGTCGGGATCAGCAACATTGGGCTCGTCGTTGTAGCGCTTGTCGTTCCACTCGGACAGAGCTGTGCGGGCGATAGACAGTGCATTGTCAACAGCAGAAATCTGCATCGGGGTCATGTTGGCCACGTTTTCATCATACCATTCCTGTGCCTGTGCAATCATACCTTCGAATTGACCGTCAGGCGTACCACCGAGGTAGTTGTCGGGCTTGTCGAAAATGTCCTTGTCCCAGTTACGCTGGTCAGTCAGTTCACGAATGACATCCATGACAGCATCCCAGTCATTCGTCTCCTCGAAGGCCTCGATAGCGTCTTCGAGCTCTTCCTGCAGCTTATCGTCCGGGCCGTTGTTGACCAAGTCCTCGATAATCTCCTCAGTAATAGCAATCTCTTCCTCAATCTTAGCCTGGTGCTCCTTAGCTTCATCAAGGGCATCCTCAAGAGCTACCAACTCATCCTGGATGTCAGTAATAAGTTTCTTATTCTGAGAAACCTCATTGTTGAAAGCTTCACCAGCCAGCCAAGCCTGGTTCACAGTCTCCTTCGGAGAAGCGAAAATCTTGTCATCATCCATATAGGCCATGAGCTCGTCGAGCTTATTCTCCAGATCGTACTGCCACTGATACAGAGACAAACCATTTGACAGCTTCGTAATCTCACGTCTTACAATCTGGCTGGGCGTCTCGTCCTGACCATCAGCGAAAGATGTACCATCAGCATTGTACCACTCAAAATCATAGAGGCTGAACTCACCACCATTTGCGCTGTAGTCGTAGGTCTTCTTCTTCAGCACATACTGCTTGTCCTTCTCAATCTCAGCAGCGCTCATGAGCTTACGGAGGTTCTCCTTAGCCTGATGCTTCTGGAAGTTAGTGTCGTTGTTGCCACGCTTCGTGCTCATCTCATAGTAAACGTCCTGAGCCTCATACATCTTCTCCTGGAAGTCGCGCTTGGCAGCACCAAGGGCGTCAAGTTCCTGAGCACGTGCAAGTGCATTCTTCAAAATACCATGCTGAAGCTCAGCAATAGCGCTGTTGTCACAGCTACGCAGATTCATACGCGAACGAGCAACCTCCTCAGACAAGAAGGCATAGGCATAATCGTCCTGGCACTCAAGGTTCAGCCAGTCAATCGTCTCCTGAAGCGTCATAATGTGCTTGATGTTCTCAGCCATCAGCATACCAGCGAAGGTCATATTAACAGCGAACTGGGCAGTTGCCATAGCAATACCAGGATAGCTGACAAAAGGAGCAGAACCACTCCAAGAAGCAACCTCCTTACCAAAGTTTGTAGCAGCATCTACCATCTGCATGGCAGGAACCTTGACAAACAAGGCATACTCAGCATACGAAATGTTGGGGATGGTGGGATAATCATTATTAGAGGTAGCCTCCGTGTACTGAGTGGGATCAGTAATCTTGTCGTAGAACTCCAGGGTCTTGGCATCATAGCGGCCGCAGTTCTCCTTCAGAGAGTTCTCGGTAGTGTAGCACAAGGTGACGTCACTGCTAACCATTGCAAAAGCGTCAGCACCCTCATAGTCGGCTTTCAGCTGATTCCATACGCCACCGGCACCATCGGTACCTAAGAGGATTGACTCGTTGCAGGGGAAGGTCTTAACGGCGCGCTCAGTGCCATCAACGTTGTAGGTACCATTCTCATAGTACTCACGCAGAAGGGCCATTGAGTCGCGCAGGCTCTCCAGGGCGTCGAAGAGATTGATATTACCCTCGATAGCAGAATACAGAGTAGACTTAGCGCTTGCGTAAGTATTCGTGTGGGCGCTCTTCATAGCAAAAGTAATCAGAGCCTCGTTGATAGCCTTCTCCAGCTTCAGGTAAGGCTTGTTGTTAGTGATGGCACCAACCAAATCCTTATTATCTTTGCTGACGCCGTCGGTATTGCTCTGCCAGCCGTTGTGCTTGCTAAGTTCCAGATTAGGAAGCGCAGCCTTTGCAGCAGTGATGCTGTCAAACAGCTGAACATAGTTCTCATCGGCCTTCACAGCAGAGATGATGAAAGCACCCTCGGCAGGAGTTCCAACAAGAGCTGCAAGATCACTTGAAGAGGTAATATAGCTGAAGGCGTCGTTATTATCAGCATCCAAGAAATACAACTCTGCACCATCTAAAAGAGTACTGAACTCACCATAAACATTAAGTGCATCGGCCAAAGTCAAACTTTGAGCAATTTTACCATCTTGGTACACGTCAAGACTATAGACATAATCTACGTCACTGACATTAACCTTCTTGTTCAGATCCTCGAAACCGTAACCATCCGTAGCGGAGGCCGTACCGATCATCAAGAATGCCAACAAGGCAACTAATGAATAGAATTTTTTCATAATCGTACTATTTTAAGTTAATAATTAAATATAAAGTCTTATTTCGTGAACAACATTTTCTTACCGTCCTGGATGTAGAGGCCGGGCTTGGTGACTTGCTTGACACGACGGCCAGTCAGGTCGTAGACGGCACCAGCGGCAGCGGCAGCCTTGACGGTCTTGACGCTTGTCGGATGATTGTCGACGGTATACGGGTGATATGTCTGGCCGATGATGTAGCAGTCGCGCTTGGCGATAGAAGCGGGATCGGACACGTACTGACCGAAGTTCGAATCGCCAAAGACGCCTTTCTCTATGACAAACCAATACTGGCCGTCAGGAAGGTTCGTCTCGTTGAACTCAGTATTGAAGCTGAACTTCAGGACGGACCAGCCCAGGTCGTTGTAAGGCGAGTCGGTGACCTTCTCGAGCGTGCCGGTGTACAGGGTGACACCGTTCTCATTGACCAACGAAACCTTATTATAATGGGGGTTGAGACAGAGCTCCGTCTCATTGCTCATCAAGGCAATGTCGTTCATGGCGTCAGAGGTATAGGTCTTCCCGGAATCATACATGCTGTAGAGGGAATAGAGCGACATGAAGTTGCCAAAACCGAACTCCGACGAGAGCTTATACTCAGCCGACATGGCAGGCACGACGGCCTCATGGTCGATGGAGTGGAAGGTGATGGCACCCTGGGGCACGTCAACGGTGTAGGTGACGGCATTCGGCAACGTAGGCAGTGCGAAAGAGACGATGAGCTTATTGCCCTCGGTAGTGACGTTACGGACGGCACCCTCTACCTCCTCGTCACCCACCAGGACGCTGATGGGGAAGTCCTCGTGGTAGGTGATGGTCTGGGCCTGGGCGACGGTAATTGTCAGCTCAGGCAGCTCGTCGGTCTCGGTACCGCTGATGGGATCGAACGTCGACTCGTTCTTCGGGTCACGCGAGTTGGTCAGCGTCACCTGATAGCCGATACCGTCGAGCTCATCCTCGTAGCCCTCGATGTCAATGGTCAGCAGGCCGAAGGAATCATTCGGATCGTCTGCGACGGTCTTGGTCACCGTCACAGCCTTCAGCGTACCGTCGGTCATCTGGATGGTGCGTACGCCCTCGTTATCGACAAAGAGGAAATGCTCGGCATCAGCCTCAGTGGTGGCGTAGAAGCCGTCCTCATAACCGAGGAACAGCTGGTTGGCAGCGTCGTGCGACTGCTTCTTGGCAAAGGTATAGTACTTGCCGTAGGCCGGGAAGACGACATCGTCGGTGCTGATGAAGTCGCTGACAGCCTGCTCGTACTCCTGACGGCTCTTGTTCTCACCATTGACAACGTCAGACAATGCCTGACGGGCGTCAGAACCGGTACGCGGATAGCCGGGGCCAGTGAGCTGCAGCAATGCCTCTGCCTTGGCGACCAGCTCGTCAGACGGAACGTCGTAACCCATAATGGTATAGGTCAGCGTGAAAGCAGGATTGTAATGGAAGCCGTCGGCAGCCTGGATAACATTCTCGGGAACCGACAGCGTCAGCGTCTCCAGATCGGTGACTGTCTCGTCAAGGGTCAGGAGAAGCTTGGTGTCGTCAGTCTCAGAGACAGAGAAGACAACATCCTTCGCCAACGTCTCGTCAGCGTTGGTGAACTTCAGGCCTTCAGCATTTAGCGTGCCGATGGCTGACGGGAAGGTCAGCTCAATGGGATTGGTCAGCTCCTTCACCCTACCGACGGGCAGGCTGATGGTCTCGTAAGCGAACGAGTCAGCATAATCCTTGACGGTAAAGCTGAGCGTGAAGGCCTGATTGTATTCGCCCTCCGCGGTGGTGAAGGCCTCCGCGGGAACAGCCAGCGTATAGGCACCGGCCTTCGTGATGGGAGCATCGGGCGTCAGCGTCACCTTCTTGCCGTTGACAGCAGGTGTCAGGATGGCAACAGTCTGCTCGTTGGCATCCTTGACCTCAAAGAGCACACCGGACTTGACGGTGACAGCAGTGGGGAAGTTAAGGGTATAACCAGTGAAGGGGTCAGTCTCCTCGTCAATAGCGGGAGAGACGCTCGTATACTTCAGGGCATCCTGGGGCGACAGGTAGTACACCTTGACACCCGACATGACAGCGTCCGACTTGTTATTGACAATGAACTGAATCTTCTTGACGCCGGAGACGTGCTGCTCGTTGGCATCGATACAGCTCCAACGTCCGTGGTTGTAGGTACCATAAGGGGTACTCTTATAAAGGGTAATACCACCAGTACCGTCATAAAAGCCCAGGGAGACCATATCTACATAGTCCAGCTCGTAAGCGTCACCGATGGTAATCGTCATGACGGCGTAGGACGGGAACTGCAGGCCACACCAGTCGGGCTTGATGTTCTGATTGAGAACAGGCGTCAAGCTCAGGGGCATACGCTCCACCTTGAGCGCCACGTCCCTATCGGTGAACGTCGTGCGGCTGATATCGTAGACGGTTTCGAGGCCAAAATCAATTGCCGGAGTCAAAGAGGTAGGATGATGAAAGTCAAAGACAGCCACCTTACGAATATAATTATCCGCAACAGCAGCCATCACAACCAAACAAAGACTCGAAACAAGTAGAAATCTCTTCATAAATTGGACTTAGTATTTTTTACTGGTGCAAAACATCGTAACCCTGACCCTGGTTCTTGATGCAAAGATACCAATCGCCGTCAACTAAGACGGGGTTGAACATCAGGCGGGTAACAGGTTCGCCATTCTTTGCCGGATCCTTCTCCTCGGCAAACCATATCTTGTAGCGGACGTCGTTAAGGCCTTCCAGCATAAAGGAAAAATATTCGCGCTCGTACTTCAGGACAGGGAACACGGTAAAACGGTGACGGAGACGCTTCTTCACGTCGTCTGTCAAAGGCGTCACCTCCTTGGTGCTGTCATCGTAGGCATTGAGCATACTGATGGCACCGTCGATGTCCTTCTTCTGAAGCAGCTCCATACAGTCGTCGGCAAGCTTCAGCATATTAACGGTGTCTTCAGCCGTCAGACTGTTCCTGAACTCCATCTCGGGGGAGGCATAGCCTGTCTTCTTCGATTTTGAGCCTGAGGTGCAGGAAGAGTATGCAAAGACCATCAGTAAAGCTGCGAAAACTGTGAAAAACTTCATCTTCATGAATTGCGTTGTATTATTAAGTTATAAAGTTAATGGGAGTACGCCTAACTGGCGTAGACGTACTCCCATTTATCAGAGTCAGATATTAAATATCTGTCGATTTCATCTGATTAGTTACCAAGCGTGGTGTTGATCTTCACGTCAACATACGTGCGGAAGTGACCCCACTCGTAGTAGATAACCATCGGGATGCGGACGATGAACTCGTCAACATTCAGACCGTTGTTCTCGTAGAAGATGTAACCGAAGTTAGCCTTACCATTCTGAGTACCCTCGAGGTAGTTAACGAGGTTCTCGCTGACGGTTTTAGCATTCCAGTTGCCACTAGCCTTGCCAATGAGCGTGTTGAACGTGTAAGCGGTAGCAGCCTTCACAGCAGAACGCTGAGCAGCAGTAGCCGGGTACAGGCGAACCTCACCAGTGAAGCTAGACAGAGCGGTACCAGAGCCCGGCTCGTCGATCTTACCAAGCGTACCGTTGTGGAGCGTCGTGGTAACGTGAGCAGGATTCAGGTCAGCCTCGATACGGTTGATGTTGTAGTAAGCCCACAGCCACTTGGTGCTGGTCTTCTCCATGTCACCCTCAACAGGACCACGCCAGTCGTAGAAGGCAAGCAGGTCGTAGATGGGGATGTAGTAGCCATTGCTCTGAGCATCCTTAACGGCATTGAACTCATCCTTCGGCTTGTCGTTCACGAGGTTGATAGGACGCTCCCAAGAAGAAGCCCAGATGCTGAACGTCTTGTTGTTGTCGTCCTTCTTGTCGAAGGTGTACATTGCAACGTTGCAACCGTTGTCACCAACAACCGAAGTCCAAGCGTGGAGCTGCTTCGTGAGGTTACCGTGCTCAGCAGCATAACCAACAGCGTTCAGCACCATGTCGAGCTCATTGTTCTGAGCGCAGGTGTTGTTGTCACCGTTCCAGTTACGGATGAGCGTGATTTCACCGGTCTCAGGATCCATCTCGGCAATCTTCGTGTAAGCCTTGCTGTAGAGAGGATCACAGTTGTGGTACTCGCTCTTCTTAACAGCGTACAGTACAGTGTCGTTGAACACACCTGCGTTGTAAGCGAAGTTACACCAGGTCATCATGTTCTTCAGAGAATCAACGTCCGTAGCAGAAGCGTCGTTGTTAACGATGCGGAATCTGTCCTCACTGTCACTCTTGGTGAGCGGCCAGATGTGAGAATCCTTAACGTCCTTCTCGCAGACGAGCTTCTTCCACATGTCGTCAGCGTCACCAGAAGCAGGCGTGATGATCCACTCAGTACCCTCGAGGTCCTTAATAGTGGTGTTCTGAGGAGTGAAGAAGAACTTACGACCCTTTTCGCTCAGACCGCTGGTCGTGAACTTAACCTCCTGATCATCGAATGCCTTCAGCGTGCTGTTAGACCAGTTGTCGATAGGCGAGTTGTCCTGAGGATAGCCAACGTTGAATGCAATAGCATCCCAACCAGTGCGTGCACCGTTCAGACCATACCAGTAGTTGTCGAGCTTCTCGCTGATACCGGTGATCTGGATAGAACGGTTGATGGTCACCTGCAGACGCATATAGATGTGCTTGTAAGGAGCGCGAACGTTCTTACGAGTCCAGCGGATGTAGAACGACGGTGTGATAGAAGCCGAGTTCTTATCGTGAGTGACAGCCTCAACCTGGGCAGGAGTCATCTCAATCTTGAAGCTGTAGCTGTAGAACTTACCAGATGTACCATTCGTTCTAACAGGTGTCAGAGAGATCTTAGCAATCTGCTCTTTGCTGCCGTCACGCTTCGTGTACTCATACTTAGTAGCGTCATCACCAACCTCCGTGTTAGAGGTATAGATTGTAGCGTTGTTCAGGCCACCATCCAGATCATACAGGCCATTGAAGGTCAGGAAGTCGTACTCACCCTTCAGGAGCTCCTTAATAATCAGCTTATCGAAGTCACCGCGCTTGTCGGGCATCGTGGGAGTAACGAATGTCAGACCGTGGCAGTTGTCATAATCCTTAGTCCACTGGCTGTACTTCTCAACATAGACGATAGAATCGCTGTGCTCAGAGTAGATGCGGCAGAGAATCCAGCCGTCCTTCACAACACGGTCACCATGCTTCAGCAGAACGCGTACCAGAGGCTCACGACCTACGCACACCTCAGTAGCCTTACCACCACCCTTTGCAGTAGCAATGATGGTATCGCCGTTCAGTTTAGCATACTGCGAGTCATCCTCAACAACAGCACCTGTATTGGTACCTGTACCGTCATTCAGGTTCTTCGAATGAGTGTAAGGCATGATCTTGAACTCATAGTGGAAGCCATACTTCTCTTCCTCCTTGAAAGGCCATGCTGCATGGTACTTGTCACCACCCTGATGACCCTCACGGTTGAAGCAAGTCTGCAGGTAAGAGCCCAGGCTTACGCCCTTCTCGTTATCGTACTCAACGAATACAGAAGCGCTGTGCAGCAGAGCCTCCTTCGGAGTGTCATATACCTGATGCTTTGCACGACCAGAAACCTTGTGATAAGGATCGGCGTCGGGGAAGGCCTGAGCGCCGGTTTCGTCAACAACCTGAAGACCCTCGCACTGCTCGTCCAGGTCAACAGGAGGATATTTACCCTCAGCGTCAATGCGGTCGTTATCTCTTGCCCAAGCGATGCTCAGCTTCGTGAGGTGCTCGGGATAAACCTCAGCATAGTCAGAAGTGATGTTAGCGTCTTCGATAGAAGTCTTAGCCTGCAGAGCAACGATGTAGTTCTCCATAGCAAGCAGCTTCTCAAGGTTGGTAACCAACAGGCCAGTGCTCAGCACACCGTCCTTGTTCTTCCAGAAGTTATAACCGCTCTTCTCGTTCTTCTCAGCCAGAACGACGAGGTCGCCAGCAGCACGGGTAGAAGTCTCCGTGTAACGGGTGTCACGCTGTGCGAAACCGATGAGGTCCTTATACTGCGTGTTGGCAGTAGCAGGATTCATGTGGTAGTCAACACCAATCTCAGGCAGATAAGTGACAGGAGAGTTGGCAGAAACGCCATCAGTCGGATCAATCACCCAGTCGGTACCGGCAGGGATAGTCAGATAAGCACCGGGCTTTGTCGTCTCGTTCTGCTGAGCGTCCTGAGTCTCACCATAGCGTACGCCACGGTTGAACTTCTCCTCACGAGAATAAAGCGTGTTATTGGTCAGATACTCCTCGATGGTGAACCAAGGATACATGATAGCCTCGATACCGTCAACGTATGCATAAGGCATGAAGACGAGTGAGCGGAGGTCACCAGAGAGAATCTTGTTGATCACATTCAGATCCTTGTTAATAGCCTCGATGTCCTTACCGAGCTGGACGATGTCCTCCTCATTCTTGGTAATTCTTGCCTTAGCGGTATTGAGAGCATCAGTCACGCGACCCTCTGCAGCGGCGATTTCGCCCTTCAGCTCAGTCTTGGCATCTGCCAAGTCCTTCTGGAGCTGAGGAATCTTATTCTCAACGATGTCCTTGATAGCGTCAGCGTTCTTGCTGATGTTACCGGCATTCGTCTGGATATCTTCAGCATTCTTGTTGATCTTCCCCAGCAGCTCAGCCTTCTGGGCAATCAGAGCAGCATCCAGGCGGTCGATCTCAGCATAAGCATTCTTCACGCTATCCTGAATGTGACCGATGGTAACCTTGACGTTGTTCAGGTCAGTCACCACGTTGTCGATGCGCTTGTTCGTTGCCTCGTCAAGCAGCTTGGCAGCGGCGATAGCATTCTCCTCAGCCTTGATGATAGCCTCGTCGAGCAGTGCATCCTTAGCCTTCAGATCCTTCACGTCATTGTCGTGAGTGGTCTCAAGCGCTGTGATAGCATTACGAAGAACGGCGTCAGCTGCCTCGTAGTTAGTCGTCACCTTGTTGATGTCAGCCTTGTGAGTGTTCTCAAGGTCGGTGATGGATTGCTGAAGTTGCTTGTCAGCAGCCTTGTAGTTCGTCTCAAGATCACTTGTGATGTTCCGCAAGTCGCTGATAGCAGAATTGATCGCTGCCTCTTTCTGGGCTACCTCACTCTCGAGCTTCTGAATACTCGAGCTCAGAGAGTTGATGTCGTCATCGTAGTCCTTACAAGACACAAACACGCTAGTGGAAGACACAAAAAGTGCTCCCAGCAGCAATGTACCAATTAATCTTTTTTTCATACGATTAAAAATTTAAATTAAATAAAAATTAGAATATTTAGTTCTTTCCTTTTTTCTCTCAATTTTCACTCCAGCTCATACTAACTCCCGTAAGGAGCCAATTTTTCGGTGCAAATATAGATATAAATCTGAAAACCTGCAAACAATTTCCGATTTTTTTTCGAAAAAAGCCAAAAAACTTGAGCAGAAGTGAGTGTTCTGCTGTCATTTTAACGTTTTTAACCCGTTTTTTGTTTATTTACGAAGTTTTTCCTCATAGGCAATACGTTTATGTTAATGACATATGGCGTGGCTCCCTTTATTATATAAGGTGTGACCACTATACTTATAGCTTTCGAGCTGCAAAGGTAATGTTTTTTTTGTAAAAACCATCAACTTTTTCAACTTATTTAGAACTCTGCTGATTTTGGCGTCCTCGGGAAGGGGATCACGTCACGGATATTCGACATACCAGTGACGAAGAGAATGAGACGCTCGAAGCCCAGACCGAAGCCGGCATGGGGGCAAGAACCCCAGCGGCGCGTGTCGATGTACCACCAGAGGTGAGTCTGGTCCATCTGGCGACGCTCAATCTCGGCCATCAGCTTGTCGTAGCTCTCCTCACGGACGCTGCCGCCGATGATCTCACCGATTTGCGGGAACAGCACGTCGGTGCCCTGCATGGTAGGACCAGGGGCGATGGCGCCCTTGTAGCCGACGGAGGGCTGACACGAGGTGTCAGCACCGGCGACGGACGGGGCAGCCCCCACTCCCGCTGTTTCAACAGCAGCCCCCACTCCCGCTGTTTCAACAGCAGCCCCCACTCCCGCTGTTTCAACAGCGGGTTCGTTCTGCTTCATGTAGAACGACTTGAACGCACGGGGATAGTCGGTCATGATGACGGGCTTCTTGAAGTGCTCCTCGACGAGGTAGCGCTCGTGCTCGGAGGCGAGGTCGTCGCCCCAGTTGCAGGGGAACTCGAACTTGTGGCCGTTCTTGATAGCTTCCTGCAGGATATTGATGCCCTCTGTATAGGGCAGACGGACGAAGGTTTCCTTCAGCACCCCCTCGAGACGCTCGATGAGCGTCTTGTCAATCATTTTGTTCAGGAACTCCAGGTCGTCCTTGCAGTGGTCGAGGGCCCAGCGGACGCAGTACTTGATGAAGTCCTCCTCAAGGTCCATCAGCTCCTCCTGGTCGAGGAAGGCCACCTCGGGCTCCACCATCCAGAACTCGGCGAGGTGGCGCGGGGTGTTACTGTTCTCGGCACGGAACGTGGGGCCGAAGGTGTAGATGGCACCCAGGGCGGTAGCACCGAGCTCGCCCTCGAGCTGGCCGCTGACGGTCAGCGACGTCTGCTCGCCGAAGAAGTCATCGTCGTAGATGATCTTTCCGCTCTCGTCCTTCTTCAGGTCGTAGAGGTTCTTCGTGGTCACCTGGAACATATTACCGGCACCCTCGCAGTCGCTGGCGGTGATGAGCGGCGTGTGGAAATAGTAGAAGCCATGCTCGTGGAAATAGGTGTGGATGGCCATCGCCATGTTGTGACGGATGCGCATGACGGCACCAAAGGTGTTGGTACGCAGACGCATATGGGCGTTCTTACGCATGGCCTCGAACGACTGGCCCTTCTTCTGCATGGGGTAGTCATTGCCACAGAGACCGTAGACCTCGAGCGCCGTGGCCTGGATCTCACTGCTCTGGCCGGCGCCCTGGCTCTCGACGAGTGTGCCGACGGCACCGATGCAGGCACCGGTGGTGATATCCTTCAGCAGCTGCTCATCGAACTTCGTGGGATCGACGACGATCTGCACGTTCTTGATGGTCGAGCCATCGTTGAGGGCGATGAAGTCGACAGCCTTGGAAGAGCGGTGGGTACGCACCCAGCCCTTCACACAGACTTCCTTTCCATATTCCGTGCTCTGGAGCACATCGATTATCTTTGTTCTTTTCATCTTATTTCTAATTTATTTACTCATACGCTCCCATCCTCAGGCGGTCGACCTCTTCCTCGGTGAGGTAGCGCCAGTCACCGCGACGCAGGTTCTTCTTCGTGAGACCGGCGAACTGGACGCGGTCGAGTTTCAGGACCTTGTAGCCGAGGCTCTCGAAGATACGGCGGACGATGCGGTTGCGGCCGCTGTGAATCTCGATGCCCACCTGCTTCTTGTCGGTGGCGTCGGCATACTGGATGTCGTCGGCCTTGATGTCGCCGTCGTCGAGCTGGATGCCCTCGGCAATCTGCTGGAGATCGTGGGCGGTGCAGTTCTTATCGAGATAGACATGGTATATCTTCTTCTTCAGGAACTTCGGATGGGTGAGCTTCGAGGCGAGGTCGCCATCGTTGGTGAGCAGCAGCACACCGGTGGTGTTACGGTCGAGACGGCCGACGGGGTATATGCGCTCCGGGCAGGCGTTCTTCACGAGGTCCATGACGGTCTTACGCTGCTGGGGGTCGTCGCTGGTGGTGACGTAGTCCTTCGGCTTGTTGAGCAGGACGTATACCTTCTTCTCGAGTGTCACGGGGTCGTCGTGGAACTTCACCACGTCGGTGCGCAGCACCTTCGTGCCCAGTTCGGTGACCACCTCGCCATTGACGGTGACGACACCAGCCTGGATGAACTCGTCGGCCTCGCGACGGCTGCAGACACCGGCATTGGCGAGGAACTTATTCAGACGGATGGGCTCGTTGGGATCGAAGTGTTCCTCCTTATACTCGATGCGCTTCTTCATGCTGTACTTAGCATTGGGATCGTAGTCGGCAGTGCGCTGACGCTTGTTGAAAGGCTTGTAGCCACCCTGCTGACCGTAGCCACCACGCTGCTGGCCGTAGCCGCCGCGCTGCTGGTAGCCACCCTGCTGACCATAGCCGCCACGCTGCTGGCCATAGCCACCCTGCTGACGGGACTGATAGCCGCCACGCTGCTGACCGTAGCCACCCTGCTGACGGGGCTGGTAGCCACCCTGCTGACCATAGCCGCCCTGCTGGCGGGGCTGGTAGCCACCCTGCTGACGGGGCTGGTAGCCGCCACGCTGCTGACCATAGCCGCCCTGCTGGCGAGGCTGGTAGCCGCCCTGCTGACCATAGCCACCCTGCTGACGGGTAGAGGCCGACTGGAGGCCGGCACCGAAACCCTCGGGACGGAAGCCGCCCTCATCGTTGTTACGGTTATACGCAGGACGGTCCTGACCGAACGGACGGGACGGTGCTGTGTGGATACGGGGACGCGGGGAGCGGCCCGGACGGTACTCGCGCTGGAAAGTGTTTCCTGAATGGTCGTTCGACTGATAGCCCTCACGGCTGCTCGTCGACTTCTCTGACTGCTTCTCCTCGAAGCTCTTCTCGTTTTCGAAATCCATGATAATCTTTTCTTTTTCTTTATATCGTTAGAACGCGCTGGCGTTAAAACGTGTTGGTTACATTCCGGTATAGGTTGACGGGGTGATGGCACGCAGCTCGTCCTTGACGGCATCACTGACGTCGAGGGTGTCGATGAAGCGGGCGATGGTCTCGGCGGTCATCTTCTCGTTGGTACGGGTGAGCGCCTTCAGCGTCTCGTAGGGGTTGGGGTACGCCTCGCGGCGCAGGATGGTCTGGATGCCTTCGGCGACGACGGCCCAAGTGTTGTCGAGGTCGTCCTGCAGCTTCTGCTCGTTGAGGATGAGCTTGCGCAGACCCTTGAGCGTCGACTGGAAGGCGATGAGGGCGTGACCCATGGGCACACCGACATTACGGAGGACGGTGGAGTCCGTGAGGTCGCGCTGCAGACGGCTGACGGGCAGCTTGGCAGCCAGGAACTGGAGGATGGCATTGGCGATGCCAAGGTTACCCTCGCTGTTCTCGTAGTCGATGGGGTTCACCTTGTGGGGCATGGCGCTGGAGCCTACCTCACCCTTCTTGATCTTCTGCTTGAAATAGTCCATGGAGATGTACATCCAGAAGTCGCGGTCAAGATCGATGACGATGGTATTGATGCGGCGCATGGCGTCGAAGACGGCGCCGAGCCAGTCGTAGTTAGAGATCTGGGTGGTGTACTGCTCACGCTCCAGTCCGAGCTTCTCGCTGACAAAGCGGTTGCCGAACTCGTGCCAGTCGTACTGGGGATAGGCGACGTGGTGGGCGTTGAAGTTGCCGGTGGCACCGCCGAACTTCGCGGTGAGGGGCGTCTCCTTCAAGGCACGCAGCTGCTCCTCGAGGCGGTAGACGTAGACCATGACCTCCTTACCCAGACGTGTCGGCGATGCCGGCTGGCCGTGGGTCTTGGCGAGCATGGGAACGGTACGCCACTCCTCAGCATAGTCGTGAAGCTGTTCGATGAGCTCCTCGACGAGAGGGTAGTACACCTGCTCCAGAGCCTCCTTGATGGAAAGGGGCACGCTGGTATTGTTGATATCCTGTGAGGTCAGGCCGAAGTGGATGAACTCCTTGGCCTCAGCGGGGAAACCACTGAGCACATCGATCTTCTCCTTGATGAAGTACTCGACGGCCTTGACGTCATGGTTCGTGATGGCTTCGATATCCTTGACACGCTGGGCATCGGCAACGGTGAAGTTGCGGTAGATGTCGCGCAGCGGCTCAAAGAGGCTATGGTCAACGTCCTGCAGCTGTGGCAGCGGCAGTTCGCACAGGGTGATAAAGTATTCGATTTCCACGCGTACGCGGTAGCGTACGAGTGCGTACTCTGAAAAATAGGCTGCAAGAGGTTCCGTCTTGCTGCGGTAGCGGCCATCAATAGGCGAGATGGCTGTCAGTTCTCTCAATTCCATTTTTAGATAATTATCTCTTCTTGCGCAAACTGAAATCCGCAACCCTCATCGGCTGCGGAAGTCTTTCCTGTGATGCTTCTCAATCTTTTCGTGGGCGTTGACGGATTCGAACCGCCGACCCTCTGCTTGTAAGGCAGATGCTCTAAACCAGCTGAGCTAAACGCCCCTTTTCTCTAAAAGCGCTGCAAAGGTACGAAGAAAATTGATAGTTAAGCGTTGATGGTTGAGATTTTTCTCTTTCCTTAACAGGAATTAACTAATTCAACCCAACAAGTGCTCAATATCATGCTGCGGCAGGATGCTGAGGACGGCATGACCGTCGGGGGTGTAGTTGACGTTCGAACAGGAGAAGAGCTGGTTGACGATGGCTTCCATCTCGTCGTTGGTGAGCACCTGACCATAGGGGATGGCGGTGTTGCGGGCCAGCGTCAGCGCCAGGGTGTCGACGGTCTGCTCTACCGTCGCGCCGTCGTGCTCGGCGGCATCGGCCACAATGTTGCGTACAAGCGTCAGGGGATCGCCGTCGACACCCGACGGTATGGCATTCACCACGAAGCTGCCGCCACCAAGGTCGGTCAACTCAAAGCCCAAACCAACGAGATCGTCCTGAAGATGCTGGAGCACGGCGGCCTCAGCGGGAGCAAGCTGGAGCACCTCGGGGAAGAGGACGCGCTGCGGCACGGCGCTATGGGCGCTCTTCTGGGTGAGGTAGCGCTCGTACATGACGCGGACGGAGGCACGGTGCTGGTCGATGATCATCAGGCCCGACTTGACGGCGGTCATGATGTAACGGCCCTTGTACTGGTAGTGTGCCGGCGACTTCTCCTGGAGGATGGTAGCGGCGGCGGGCTCGTCAAAGAACGAGGGGGCCTCGGCGGGTGTACTCTTCGTGAGAGCCACATCGTAGAGAGCGGTCCAGTCCTGACTAGTAGTCTCAGAACGGCGGGAACCGCTGCGCGATGGCGACGTGAAGGGGTTATAGGAGGGGTTATAGGTAGGCTGCGGGGCGTGGGCGCTGTCGTTGACGGGGTCGAAGACAGGAATGTCCGGGCGTCCCTCGGTATCAAACTGGATGGCGGGCACCTCGCAGAACTTGCCGATGGCCTCCTTGACGGCTGCCGTAAGGATCTGCCAGATGGCCTGCTCGTTCTCGAACTTGATCTCCGTCTTCGTGGGGTGGATGTTCACGTCGATGTCGGCTGGCGACACGTCGAAATAGAGGAAATAGGGCGGCTGTGTCCCCTCGGGGATAAGCCGTTCGTAGGCGTTGAGCACGGCCTTATGGTAATAGGCGTGCTTCATGTAACGGCCGTTGACGAAGAAATACTGCTGGGTGGTGCGGCGACGCGAGGTCTCCGGCTTGCCGATGAAGCCCGTGATGCGACAGATAGCTGTCTCTACCTCAACGGGCAGCAGGTCCTGACTAAAGCGGTGTCCGAAGACGTCGCTGATACGCTGACGCAGCGAGCCACGGCGAAGGTTCATCAGCTCGGCACCGTTGTTGTGGAGCGAGAAACTGATGTCGGGATAGACGAGGACTATCCGCTCGTAAGCCGCCAGGATATTGTTCAGCTCCGTAGCGTTCGACTTGAGGAATTTCCTACGCGCGGGTACATTATAAAATATATTCTCCACCTTGAAGTGGGCACCGACAGGACAGGCCACGGGTTCCTGGCTGATGACCTTCGAGGCGGCGAGGGTGAGATGGGTGCCTATCTCCTCGTCGGCCATACGTGTGAGCAGCTCTACCTGCGACACGGCGGCGATGGAGGGCAGGGCCTCGCCACGGAAGCCCATTGTATGGAGGGCGAAGAGGTCGTCGGCCTGGCGGATCTTCGACGTAGCATGGCGCTCGAAGGCCAGACGGGCGTCGGTCTCGGACATACCCTTGCCGTCGTCGATCACTTCCATCGACGTCCTGCCGGCATCGACGATGAGCACCTGGATGGTGGTGGCACCAGCATCGACGGCATTCTCGACCAGCTCCTTGATGACGGATGCCGGCCGTTGGATGACCTCGCCAGCCGCAATCTGGTTGGCAACGGAATCGGGGAGGAGGTGTATCAAGTCGCTCATTCCTTCTTGGGACGCCAGACGAAGATGTCTTGTTTACTTAACGGCCGGATATAGTCGTACCAGGCATAGCCCGGCAGATGCTTCTTCTCGGGGGGTATCTGACTCATCGGGTAGAGCGTACCCTCAGCCTTCGGCATCCAGATCTTCTGCATCTTACCGTTCTCCATATAGATGCGCAACTCCGTCGTCTCGGTATAGTTGAGACCGATGAGGGTGCTGTCAGATTCGTCCTCCGGGTAGTAGATGATGAGGACGTTGTCCTTAGCCTGTGCCTCGTGGATGGTACCGTTCAGGAAGTACGCAAACATCTCCTTCGACGATATCTGGTTGAAGTTTACGCTGTCGCGCAGCTGCTCGACAGAGAAGGCATTGTTGACAACATGGGCATGGTCGATGACGGAGTCCTTGAGGAACACGTCTATCCTGTCGCCGACAAGCTGCTGGGACAGGTTCCAGACAATGGGGTCGTCGTACATTGTCATACAGGAGTCCAAGGAATTGTAGACCAGCGAGTCGCAGACAGCCTGTACGTCGACACGGTAGGCACGTACATGATGGTAGGCGTGGATCTTACGGTAGACGGAGTCGGTATTGATGTTGAAGGTAAAGACCTTGAACGTGTCGGCATGCATGAAGAGCGAGTCGCGCTGCGAGAAGTCGATGGCCACGGCACTGTCGGTAAACAGGGCATAGCCCGTCTCCTCATGGTACTCGCCGTACTCACCGGTAAGGCGATTCTTGTTGATACTGTCGGTATAGACGACGTTGCGGAAGGCTTTGCTCAGTCCCGACTGGCTGTCGTAGTAGACACTGTCGCCGATGAGCTGCTTGCCCTGGTTGGTGAGCACCGAGCGGTCCATGAGACGCGCCTGTTCGAGCTTCGTGTCGTAATAGCCCATCTCAGAGTAGATATGGCTGTTGCCCGAGGTGATGTCCGACGGACCGACGATATGTGCCATCGACAGACGCGTGTCATAATAGAGGGTATCGGTGGTGAGGTAGAACTTCTTGTTGCGCATCTTCACGTCGTAGTTGAAGACGGCCATCTTGGTCTTCGTGTTGTACTCGCCCCAGTCGGAGGTGAGCGTCGTGCCCTGGTCAATCATCTTTCCCCCTTCGAAGAAGTAGGCATTGTCGTAGAGACGGTCGAAGTTCAGGGAGTCGGTATAGAGGGTGGTCTTACGGTTCTTCAGCACGACGTTGTAGCGCGCCTCGGCCATCTGGTCGTTACCATCGTAGAAGGCGTAGTCGGAGAAGAGCGACAGCGTGTCGCCCTGATACATCTTCACATGGCCGAAGGCCTCGAAGGAGTTCGACGCCTCGTAGAAGTATGCACTGTCGCAATAGAGACGGGCACCGGCATGGGTGAAGTGTACGTTGCCGTTGAGGACCTGTGCGTCACGGTTACGGTACTGGTCGTAGTGCAGCACGTCGGCATGAACCAGGTAGACACGCTGGTCTGGCGCCTTCTTACGTGGCGTACGCTTCCGTGCCGGCTGCATGGCAAAGACCATGGCCAGTCCGACGAGTCCGATGACGACAAACAGCAGCCTCCTCACCTCTTAATTCTTAATCGGCATCAACCGAAAACTCTTAATTCTTAATCGGCGTCAGCCGACAACTCTTAATTCTTAACTCTTAACTCTAAATTCTCACCGTATCCACCCCTCGTATTCAAACTCGCAGTTATTGTACTCGGGATTGATGCGCACGTAGGTGGACTTAATCTTGCCGACAACCCACTCATGGATCTTCTCCATGCGGCGCTTGTTCAGCACCACCTCCTTCATCACCTGGAAGTCCTCGGTGATGGTGGCCTTATGTCCCTCGGTACGGTTCTTGAGTTTCACAATAGCGCAGACGGTCTTTCCCTTCTCGTTGATCATCTGGAACGGACGGGACACCTGTCCCACCTGCATGGTGTCAACGACACGGGCCACCTCAGGCGGCAGGTCCTGCATCTGGAAACGCGACGTACGTCCGTTCTCCGTCAGCTGTGACATCAGACCGCGGTTGTTACGGGTGTCCTTATCGTCGGAGGCCAGCGCCACGGCATCTTCAAAGGTGAAATGTGCCACATCAAAATGACCTTGCAGAGCCACGGGCAGACG
>Ga0326511_10001525_pt1 | contig 19166 bp, 4 predicted proteins | sample 0_2496_0518_D_FD_203701 | JGI IMG/M metagenome (GOLD analysis project Ga0326511, IMG submission 203701) | Bovine rumen microbial communities from UC Davis, California, United States - 0_2496_0518 | ecosystem: Host-associated > Mammals > Digestive system > Stomach > Rumen | place: USA: California... | reverse complement strand
GCTTCCCATTGTCAGAAGTATCATAACCATATTGCTGATCGTTATCAAACCATATCCAATTCTCCGTAGGACATATATAGTAGTTTGTGTTAGGAGTAGGATTAGGCGTAACTTTTTCTTTGATAGAAATATAATAATACCCACCATCCTTAACGGTCTGCGCCCATGCCTCGCTGACTCCCACTGTCATCAAGGTCAGGAGGAGGAATATATTTCGGAGAATAGCTGTTTCTTTTATAAGGTACTTAAACATGTCTGTAAACTTAACGTAAACGTTCATATTTCGTGTCATATCTATAGATTTTCTAAATTCGTGTTATTCGTACTATTCGTAGCCCCGTCCTTGTGGCGGAACAGATACTGCCATGGGGTGACATCCATAGTGCAGTAACTGTTGATGCTGCGCGCACGCGCGCATATTTCCTCGCAAAATTACGGCTTTTCTCCGAAACTACCAAATTTTTTTATACAAAAGTTACTCCATACAACTTTTTCTGGGCAAAGGGCATGGGGCTCGGGTAAGGAGCAAGCAGAGCTTGTGAAAGTTGACTTAGCCAACTGGTTGTGGTATGATGTTGTACAATCAAAATTTTTCAGAGAATTTCGCAACTTTTTTGGCTTGAACCTACATTGTCAGTATTAACACGCTTATATACAGAATGTTAACTTATGTAGGTATACCCTATTTTTGAGGGTCATACCTACATTCTTCAACACTTTTGTGTGTTCGTTTTGTAACCAAAAGCCTGTAATCATCTGACAAAGAGTCTGTTTCACGACAGCAAAGTCCGTTGGAACAGAGTGTTTCATCGGTCGAAACACTTTGTTTCGACGGTCTTAAACACGCTAAAGGTCACCTTCTCGGATGTGATAGTAACGTTTGGAACACATAGGAAGACCCCCTCATTCGATAGGGTCAACCCCGATTTATGTAGGTTTATGTAGGTTCGATGTAGGTTTGTTGACAAACCTACATAACGTAACTTATTGAATTACAGAAAGTTTGGTCGTGTTATGTAGGTTTGACCCATTTTTTGCGTTTCAAAATGATTGGGAAAATGTCATCAGATGCTAACAATCCAATTATCCCAAATCGGTCATTAGATTTTATGTCAGAGTAGTATTTGTTTTGAGCAGATTGGTGGTATAGGCTTTGAAGGCGTAGCGGGCTACTTCAAAAAGACGATGCCAACAAGATGCCAAAAGAAATGCTGCTATGGCATGAAAAGACAGAAAATAAGAACTAATTCGTTCTAACGACCGATTTGGGATTATTCTAATTTCTGTCAATGTAAGCCACCATTTCTGTCAGGCAATCACTTCCACCAGTCGTCGCGTGTGCGGCAGAGCGCCTGTGCCACACAGTTCATCGTCTTACATTCCATGACCGTGATGTCTTCGTCAGTACGTCTGTAGTGATACTGCCACGGCGTCACCATCAGTAAGCCGCCGTCAGCACAGCGGTTGATGCGTTCAGTAGAGGGGTGATAGATTTCCGGGAAACCGTTGTCGGCGATGAGAATCACGGCAAAGCCGCGATTCACGGCCTCGTCGATGATGGCCTGTTCGCCTGGCGCGATGCGCGGCGAGACGAGTACGGCGCCCCGTTCGGCCTCTTGGAGGCAGCGCGCCTTCTGCTCGTTGAAGCGCGCCTTGTCGCTGCGGTGACAGACGACGGGTAGCAGCCGCCGTTCCAACAGCGCGCGGTCGCCGTAGCTGTCGCAAGCAATCGTTTGCGCAGGGCCCCCGGCGGTTTCGGCGCCGGGCTTCTTCAGCAGCCGCCCCTCTATCAGTGCGAAGGCCTCCGCGCTGAATTGCCGCGGGCACTCCCGCTGCAGGTAGCCACGCAGCGCCGCGGGCGTGACGGCGGTATCGATGCCGCCGCGCTGCGTCTGCAGACGGGCGCGGTCGTGGCTGCGCAGCCAGCGGCTGCGCGGGTTGTTCCGGATATAGGCGCGCTGCGTCTCCAGCTGCCCCGGTTCTATGGGCATCACGTCGCAGTAGCCGGGGGCGAAGAGGGGGGCGCGCCCGGTGGCGTAGCGGGCCTTCTTGGCTCCGTTTCCAGCGGCAAAACCGCTGGACGCGCTTGAGGCGAGGGGCGCGCTGGCGGCGGTGGCGCCGGCGGTGGCGCCGGCGGTGGCGGCCGTGGCGGTGGCGGCTGTGGTGGTGGCGGCCGTGTCCGCGGCGGCCGTCAGTGCGCCCTGCGGTTTTGCCGCCGGGGTTCTCGCGCCGGCGGTGGCGGCTGTGGTGGTGGCGGCCTTGTCCGCGGCGGCCGTTAGTGCGCCCTGCGGTTTTGCCGCCGGGCCTCCCGTGGCGGCCCAGAAGGCGCGGTTACAGCCGGCCTTGAAGCCGGCCATCACCTGTCCCAAGTGGGTGGGGCGGCCGTTCTTGCTGATGATAGGTGCGCGGACGTTGAGTATGAAATGCAGGTGATCGGGCATGATGACGTGCGTGTCGACCGTTATCATCTCGTAATGGGTGGTGATCGCTGTGAGCAGTTCGTGCTCCACCTGTGCTCCCGCTTGTGTCAGACAGACGGCGGCGTTATCGGCATCCGTACCTACAACCTCGCCGAGGGGCTGCCCCATGCCCTCTGCCACATGTATGGTGATGTGGTATATGCAGGGGCGTGAGTAGTCGTGAGCGAACTGTCTGCGTCCCATCCGATGTTGTGTCGGTTTCCGGTATTCCATTCTCTTTATTCAGGCGGCAAAAGCGCCTGACGCTGCTTCTGTTCAGGCGGCAGAACCGCCTGACGTTAAGCGGCAAAACCGCCTGCTTTTATCTTACGGAAATCTTCTTGATGAACTTGCCGTCAACGGTCTGTACCATGTAGACACCAGAGAGGTTGACGCGTGTCTCGATGGTCTCACCCGGCTCTATGTCGAAGGTGTTCAACGTGATGCCGTTGGCATTGACGATACGGACGGTCGTGGTGACCTTCAGGCCGGACTTGACAGTGATCAGATGCTTTCCGCCGATGACGATGAGCGTGCCAGGCTCATTGGCCTCATGGGTCTCAATGGGCTTAATGGTCTCATTTGTCTCATCTCTCGAGAAGATGATGCTGCGGGTGGCCTCACGGGACGGCACGGCGTCGGGTGCCGTTGCGAGGAAGTAGGGACGGAAGGCATCCAGTGCAGGCGTTGCCGCGTCGGTCTCCACGTATCTGTTGCCATCGGCGTTGAGCAGGAAGGCGTGCTTGCCGGTCTCTATCGTCGGGCTGTTCAGGTAGCTGGGCTTGAAGTAGAAATTATTGCCACCGTATGTTACCTTCGTTCCTGTCATCTCCTCATCGCTCACCCCGATGTGCTCGCGCTTGTTGGAAGCGAAAGTGATAATCTGCTTGGCAAGCTTCTCGGGATTCGGCGAGGCGGTAGTTTGTGCTTCAAACTTACCACTGAGGTCGAACTCATAATACGTCTTACCTGGCAGGCCGAGGATATACGGTGTTGCCTTTGTCAGCACTGGGTAGCCGGTGTAGGTGCGTGCATTCTTGTAGTACTGTCTGTACTCCAGATAGGTATCGGAATTCTTGTCCTTCTGGTTGTGGTTGCTCTCATTCTTGTAGTAGTAATCCCACAGGAAAGTGTTGCCGACAGTCTTAGCAGCACTTGTTGCGTTAGGATAGTGGAAGTTGGCCTCTAAGACTTTCGTCTCACCGCTCTTCGAAGTCATCGTACCGCCATCTGTCAACTGACGCAGCCAGTATTCATGTCCCTTCGAATTTCCACCGCCATCGTTGTAGAAGTGGGTAATCTCACCCTTCTCGTCAGTCGTCACAAGCTCAGCCGTGAACGGGATACTGATACCTTGCCAGCCCTTCGCGAGGTCAACAAATTCATTGTCTAATGGCTTACGCTGATACCACATCAGATGATCTGCATCGAAGTCGTAAGCTATCGGACAGTTGAAGTCCTGCTTATCCACAAGCAGGTGGTCGTTGGTAGCTACGAGATTGCTCTGTATCAAGTGACCATTGACGGACACCGCTGTGGCATCGTCAACACGACGATACTCCTTACCATCAGTGTATTTAGTGCCTGTGACGTCATAATATTCGTTGAATACAGGATCCTTGAAGTAATCGGTCAGCACGCCATGCGTCTTCGCGTTGACATAGCCGCTCTCACCCGTTGCAGCAGGAGCGTATACCAACAGGTTCTGCGTCTCGTCACAGTTCTGAATGCTTGTCAGACCGTCGTCGTCCAACAGCGGCTGGTAGAACCATCCACCTTGAGTGCCCAAAACATAGGTACCCGTTACTTCATCCTGTTTGTTGTGTCCGGCAAAGTCGATGGCGGTCATGCCTGGGTATGCCTCCTTGGTGCCATCACTGGACTTCTGAGCCAGGTAGGCTGTGGGGTTGAAGTAAGCCACGCCCATCACCTTTGAGCGGAAGTATGCCGGCGCACGATAGACACGATTAGCATCAGTGCCTGATGACAGGCGGCCATTGTCGCGTGCAACAGCTGTCGGCACCTCCTGATGAGCCTCAGTAGCATTATAGCCGTAGGTCAGCTTCTGGCCGAAGAAGATATAGTCGTCGGGCCAGATGGGCGAGAAGCGGTTTTCTTCCTTGTCGGGCTCTCCATCCTTCTTGATGACTTCAATCCAATGGCGCTCGTCGACCGTTTCGGGGATAATACCACGGTTGCCGCCGTCATAGCGGAAGTCGCCGTCAGCGAAGCGGTCCTCAACGTACTTGGAATAAGGCGTTCCTGCCCCCGTTCCTGTAGAACAGTACTTGGCGTTGTCGTTGAGCTTATAGTATTCATCCATGTGGAGGACGGGCTTATCGTCCTCGCCGATGGTGAAGTAGTCGTAGGAGACGCCCGATTTCAGACCCAGATGGTCGCTGTAACGCTTGTACAGGTAGAAGTTGTTCAGGTCGTAAGCCAGCTCGCCGTTGTAGAAGGCTTTGGCGGACTTGGCCGTAGCCTTGCCGCGAGCACCTCCAGAGGTGGTGATACCTGTGGTAGCATCGGTGCTAACGTTGGCGTAGAGGTCTTTATTACCTTCATAGAAGTAAGAGTTGACAACCTGATAGCCTGTTCCGTCAGTCGGGTTACCGAATACAGCGTTAGGCTTCTCGCCCAATGCTGTTGTCGCACTGGTCTTAATCCAGCAACTCTCCACATAACCTTTCTTCTCGGTGTCCTTATCAGCCACACCGGCAGTGTTGAACGAACCGGTTACGCCGAGGTTGTACACTTCACCGCAGAGGTTGTTGAACAATGAGTTGTCGAGGCCGCTGATGGTATGACCGTCGCCGTGGAGAATACCCTCGAAGCACTGCTCGTCGGTGCCTATCGGGCTCCAAGGATGGTTGACAGTGATTGTCTCAGGTGCCGACGAATCGCTCTCATGTGCCGGATTCGGTTCAATCGTTGGGCCATGGTCAATATCCGTGCGCATGAAGAATTCCAGTTTGGCTCCACCCTTGACCTGATTACTGAGCGGCTTGTGGCCCGTAAAGTCGCCCTCGGAGATAAGGCCCGTCTTATTGTCTGTGGCAGGACTGTTCTGCACACTCAGGTCATACAGGTTCTTGAAGATGTCGAGGCCGTTCTTGCTGCCCTCGGCGTCCTTACTGTAGTCGTTGATGTAAATCTTCGGGTCGCGCTTCACGTTCCTGTGGTCAATGTAATAGTGGTGAGTGGTGGCATCCATCACCTTCTTCAGGTCGTGGTAGTTGGCCACGCTCACGGGTACGGAGTTCGAGTATGTACGTCCCAGATAGCTCTTGGCGTAGAAGGCCACATAGTAATCATTCTGATACCAGTAGAGCGGATCGAAGGTCGGGTTGTATTCCACACCGTTGGTGTGGCTCTCGGCATCGCGTGGCGTAGCAAAGATTTCCCATCCGCCACCCGTTACCTCATAGGCACCTGGCGTGACAGTCGGCTCACGCAGGGTGACAAAGTCGCCTGGCAGGATAATGTCTGGCGGGGTGATATCCTCAATGGTAGGCACACCGCTCTTGAACGTCAGGTGGATGTTCAGCACATGGCGCTCGCTGACAGGTGTCACATTACCGCTGGCGTCGGTCTCATCGTAGTCGTACTTGTAGATGACGGTGATAATCTTCTCCTTCGACAGGTCGTAGATATTGCTCTCGCGACTGACGTAGAGCGTAGAGGTCTCCGTCGGCGAGATGCCGTGGATGGTGAAGTTCTTCTGCTCGTTTGTCAGTTTTCCATAGTTCGTGCTATTAATGAGGGTACCCAACTGCACCTCACCACCGTCAGTGACGCCACCAGCAGCGCCGGGAATCGTAGAATTGGAAATCGGCGTTACTTCCGTTCCCTCCGTATAACTCTCGCGGCAGTAGTAGTAAACGACATTGTTTGAATGGTCGTCAGCAGAGAACTTAAATTCCGTCACATAACCCTGTTCGGTTGGTGGCAGACTCTTGTACGTCTCACTGCTGATGGTTTCACCCACAGCGTAGGGCGTGCTGCCAATCTGGAACGGAATCTTGACAACATAAGCTAAATACTTTCCAGTTGGCTCATACACTCCAGTATTTTCATTCTTTACTGTTTCCGCCGTCGCATTCTTCACCGTAACGGGAGCGTAGTGGCGCTGTTCGTTAACCAGTTTGTTCTCGAATTCTTCACGGCTGAGCTCATCGCCCTTCGTCAATGATGTTACACTTACTGGTGTCGTTCCGCCGGAGTGCTTAACAAGAACAGAGTTCGTCAAGGTCTTCGAAGGTTCGTCGCTATTGTATTCTGCCGTGTAGTCCACAGACGTCTGAAGCGAGTAGTGAGCCTTGTTGCCCGTTGAGGCATCGCGAACATCTTCTTCGCTTTGGTAGTTTGGACCGTCGTACTGGTACTTATGACCTTCGGATTTAGCACCACTTGCAGCGGTGGTGTAGTCCTTATCGATGAGCAGGTCGAGGGCATCGTAGTTGAAGTCGAACTTCTCACGGTCGGTTGCCGACATCGAGCTCCAAGCCTCCAGACCACGGTAGTTGTAACCGCTCTGATAGTAGTTACCGCCGTAGTAATAAGGTCCGTCATAGCCTGTCTCAGACGGGTCTTTGCTGGTGCAGATGTAAGCCTGGACAAGACAGTTCTTAAGGTCGTCACGCAAGGTAGCCAGACTAATCAGTTCCTTCTTCTTCTCGGCAGTCAAGTCGTCAGAAACGGTGAGAGCCTTAATCTCATCGATGGTCATATTCTTATAGGTATTCCCCATCTTGGTCTCCACGTCGGTGACATAACCTTGCGCTTCCGACTTACTTATCTTCGAGTCCCTATAGATGACATTCTCCTTTGTGAGCTGGATGGACTTGGTGCAGATATAAGCCTCTTCGCAGTCGCTGCTGTGAGCACTGGCGAAGGATGCCGGTACAGTTGTACCCACATTGTAGTAGGAATCTGAGGTGCTTCCAGAGATGGTAATCTTGTTCTTCACAATATACGCCATCTCGAAAGTGGCCTGATGCTCAAGAGCAGATTTTACACCAGAAGGAATCGACTGATACTTCTCTTCCACTTCCTTCGAAATGATGTCGCCATGCTTGTATTCTCTCTGTCCGAGCACTTCGCCTCCTGTAGCGGCTTTCAGACGATAGGTAGGACCGTCCTCATATTGTGCCTTTTCTAAAGCAGTTGTGAGCGCTTCGTATGCTTCAAGGGTAATCTTGCCACCTGTTGTTTCATTTGACTTCGGTGTGAACCAGTTGTCCCACTGGCTGGGGTTATTCACCTCGTAGGTCAGGATATAGCCCTTATCGTGGGCTACATTATTCGACTCACGGAAGATGTAGTCATCGCCGGCTTCGTTGTCATCGGCATCCTTGATGGGCTGATTTTCGTCATCGGTATATTCATGTTTAGTCTTTCCTGCTGGGAACGTAGTCTTATAAGTGCCGAACTCTGTGTCGGTCATGATGTAGGTGCCGGCGGCGTACTCCGTACCGTCGATCTTACAAGTAATGCAGTTCGTATAGGTCTTCTGCACGAACAGTTCCTTTTCATAGCTGCTCAGCAGATACCAGTCCCAGTAGCTGATGGGGTCGTTCTTGTAGTAGGTCTTGCCATTGATGACCATCTTCTTGTCATCGCCCAACGGAACACCAGGCGATGAGTAGTACGCATAACGGTTGGGCATCACGTTCAGGAGCGTCATCTTACCATGCGAGGCTGCGGCGATGGTCAACGGGATGTCAACAACTTCGCTAAAGGCGTTCGACTGGCCGGTGAAGGCCGAAATGTACTGATCATAGACATACGTCGAGCCCTTGATATACCAGAAGTGTGCCGGCATCTTGTCTGTGCCATAATATCTGTTGCTGACATTGTAGCAGTCGTCGATAATGGTCTGCGTGCTATGCACGAAGTTACCTGAGCTCTCCCATTCCATCTGGTGAGCGGCATCGTCTGTAGCATCATACGTGTAGTCCCATTGGGTGACAGCCGTTTTGTTCAGTTTTGTCAGTGTGGTGTTCACGGCACCACTCGGAGTAGGTATTCCGTGTATGTTCTTCGCATAGACGAAGCCGCCACCGATACCCGTCGACACATTAATCAGGTCGAGCTCAACAATACCCGTGATGGGACCCCATACCTTCTCGTAGAGATCGTCGCCAGTGCTCTCCTCAGTGGTGATTTCCAGATAGACACCGGAGGCCAGCGCCACCTTGTTATAGCTGTTACCGTTGTTGCGGGTCTTGTTCTTGATGTTTTCCTTCTTCCAGTCGTAGAAAGTTGCCGTGCCGTAAGCCCCACCATTCGGGAGCGTCCTCTGATACAAATCGTTGTTACTGGTATTGTCAGTCTTACGAACAGCAGAAAAATGCACGTCGCTGGTCAATGCTCCTAAGTAGTTCACCACATTGTAGATACCGAAGTAGTTGCCGTGGGTGTGTTTCTTGTAGTATTCATCACTACTCTCCGCAATAGCCTTATCGCTCTCAATCTCCGAATCCTTCTTGTTCAGCGATACCTCGCGTACACGGTTGATGGTGTAGTTGGTGTAGTCGGCCTCCTCAGGCACACGGTCCTGGGCACCCTGCATCACCATTCGACTACCGAAGACGCCACACAGATCGGCACGCTGGATGCTGTTCATCAGACGGCCGGCATAGACGGGCAGCACACCACTTTCTACCCAGTAGCCGGCAGCCGGATTGGGCTCCCATGCCTTTTGGGTATCATTCCAACGGAGAACAGCCGTACCCCCCGATGTAACGTATTTTCCGTCGCCGTCATTCTGAATGGAAACGTATGTATCACCATTCTTTACAAGGAACAGATCCAGCATATCGTCAGCCGTAATGGTGGCGGCCTTTGAACTGGAATTACTGGGGTCGGCAGGAGTATAGACGGTATGGTTCTTATCCTCACATCGCTTCGTACAGGTGTAGTTCAGCTCGTAGTAGGCCGCCTCGCGTTCGGGCAGATCGTGGTAGGCATCAATGGTGATTTCCTTGGCGATGGAATAGTAGTCCGTACCATAGTTCGTGATGTTCAGCTCGCGGTAGCCATCGACCAGCGTCAGGTTACCATCTCCATACAGTCCACCCGTATGACGGGTACCCAGCGTGATAAGGTCACGATGGAAGACATCATTGATTGAGGCGGTGGCGTTACCGAACACCGTATTGGTGTTGGCACCCGTCGTCATCGAACCAGAATGTGCGTTACCTCCGGCAAACACGGCATTATGGATGATGATACCCGTCTGGTCCAAACAACTCCACTTGTAGGCATCGGTATTCTTGTCCTGCAGTTTGTTCAGAGCCTCAATAGGCACATATTCTCCTTTAGCATAGCCGGTGCCACCGATATCCACGAGACTATTCACCTTACACATGGGTTCTACAAGCACCTTGCAGTCTTCGGTGAATTGGCGCTCGGTCTTTGTGTCACCTTCCTTTACATAGCCTGTGTCACCTGAGTTTAATGAGTTTGCTTTATTATATGCAGCAGCCTCTGCCGCGGTAAAGGTTGCATCAGTTTCTACCGTTATGTATTCTCCATTCTCATATTTATAATAATAGCCTTCATAATAGTCGTCATAACGTACACCGGCCTTCTTGCCTATACCGAAACTGCCGTCATCTTTCTCGTAGGCACTATAGACGTGACCAGCATCGCCGCCGCCGAAGACATTGCCGTCGCCGTCGGCCACACCGGAAACCGTACCGATTTCACCGCCATGAATACTCACTTCGGTCTGACCGAACACGTAACCGTCACAATGAAGTGAGCCGTGACGGCTCAGGTTGTCGTAACCACGACCGCCACCAAACACATTGCGGTGTACGTGGCCGCTATACATCTTGACGTTCGTCTTGCCAGGACGATAGATGCCCTTCAGTTCATAAACACCATCACTACCGTCTTTCTCTTGCATGTCACCGCGTCCGATGGCAGCAATCTCACCACCACCAAACACACTGTTACGCACGTCTCCGCCATTGATGGTTATAGATGTCTTGTCAACACTGCTGTCGTCGATATATCCACCACCGAAGATACAGCCGGCTTCTTCCAGGAGCGTATTGGGCGTGGCTTTCGTGTCGTCTTCAATCTTCTCTTTATATTGTGAGTCCTTGTATTCATAACCGATATATCCATTGTTCATGGTTAGGTAGGCTGTGCCGAACACAGCACCACCCTCACCGCCACCATACACATTGCGCTGGATGGCGGGTTTGCCGCTGGTGAAGCTGGTGCCCGTCATGTCGCCAATCACCACATGGGTTTCTGCGGGAACATCGCTGGCAGGACTGTCGCTGATGTCACCGGTGTGTGCACCCACATTACCTTCCCAGCCGCCGCCATAGACGTTACGACAGGTACCGCCCTTGATGTAGGCCGTGGTGCTGGCGGTGAAGCCATAAGGGTTCGTGCTGGGGTTGTAGCGGCCCACATGGAAGATGTCGTTCACGGCACCTGCCGTACCGGCAGCGTAGATATCCTTCTTCACCGTACCACCGAGCAAGGCAATATAGGTGTGGCCATAGACATCACCACTGCGTTCCTCGGCGGACGATCCATAACCGCCACCGTAGGCATAGTTCACCACCTCGGCGCCTTCGTTGATGAGGACATTGGTACTATAGATAAATTGGCGTTTTTCCTTTTCTCCGTCAGAGAAGGCCGAGAAATTTCTGTCATCTATATCTGCCTTATAGACCAGAGAGCTGTTTCTGAGGCCAGCAAAGGCTTCGAAATAGTTGTCATAGGAGGGATTCGGCTCGTAGTAGTTGCCCAGCTTCCAGGCATCCTTCCATTCGGCATCCCATCTGGCTTTGTATTCCTCCTTCACCGTACGCATCCCCGTAGTGCCGTCTTTCGTCCACTTGTCTGGGTCATTCCAGTAGGGGTCCTGGGTGCTGATCTGATCCGACGGACCATTTCGGTAGAGCCACATATATTTCTGAATACTCTCGGCATTCAGCACATGACCCATCTCGCCGCCGCCATAGACCTCATAGACCTTGGCACCAGAGAGCAGGTTCACCAGCGTGTGTTCCGACCAGGTGTCGATACCGTGACCGGCACCATAGACAGTGGCCAGATAGCCCTTCGACTTTTCTGACCATACAGGCGACGAGATATTCACCTGGGTGAAGAGCGCACGGCGCTCGTTGTTGTTGCCGCCATAGATCGTACCGACGCTTGCATTCTCGCTCGTGTTTTGATAGTTCACGATGGCCTGAATGACATCGCAGGGCGGCAGAATCTGGGTACCGTAAGCACCACCGAAGATCTTCTTCATCTTGATGGTCGACTCCTCCGGCACATTCACCACGGTACGTGCTGTCACACCCTCGTTGTAGCTGCCGCCATAGGCATTGCTTATCTCACCGTGCAGCAGGTCGATAATAGACGACATATTGTCGCGGTCATAGCCGGGGGCAAAGGTCACGTTCTTCTCTTCGCGCATGCCCACGCCGTTATAACTACCGGCACCGAAGACCTCAAGGCTCTTGAATTTATTATCACCGTCGGGAATATCGATGAGTACATAACTGCGGTCCTGAGCCTCGTCATCAGCTCTAATGCCATGGTAACCAGTACCACCACCGAAGACGGCCTTCAGGGCGTCCCTTTCATGATTCTTCGGACGGATGTTCACAAAGGAACTGTGCTGCTTGGGCATGGATGCGCCAACACCGTAAAGCGCTGTGTTGTTATAGTTATAAGAGCCGTAGCCACCGCCGAAGATGGTATCGACACGACCCTGCAGATACTCGACATACGTCGAGGACTTCAGAACATTAGGAACATCTGCATCGATGTCTTTATTCGCTTTTATTTCATTATCAGACAGGTGAATCTGAGTTTTGTCCGTGGCATAGTCGCGCAGACGGACTTTGAAATCGTAGCCATCCTCATACGCACCAAAGATGTTGCCGCCGAAGTCGTTACCGCCATAGACGATATCCTTAATCCACGGGAAACCGTCGGTATAACCACTGCCGATTTTCTTGGGCTGACGACCGATATAAACCTCGGTATGCCCGAGGATGCTGGCATCACTGGCACCGCCGAAGGCGTCATAGACACGACCGTTACCCAGATTGACCAGGGTGTTGCCACACACGTCGCCTTCGTTACCGCCGCCATAGATATATTCGCTCTCGGCCAGGTCTTCTGCCTCGTCGTCGCTGGAATAGATGGGCGACGCGCCATTCAGGTTCACCGTACTGCTGTAGGCTGTGTTGAAGACATACGCCTTACCATTGGTAGTATAGCGTCCCGTGGCCTCATCGTAGTATCCGTCTTCCTTGTCGGACGTACCAACAGACTTACCCACGATACCTTCCTGACCGCCGCCATAGATCTGGAAGGCATAGCCGTTGTTGTGGTTCACGGTGGTGCTGCCCCAGATCTCGGTATTCTCACCATAGCCAGCACCGAACACCGACAAGGCAACGGCCATCAGGTCGTCGCGCTGGTCTTCGAGCGATACGCCGGAAGCGGGATTTTCAAAGACGGCATCAGGACTCGTACCAAAGACATTGTCTCTATTCAGCACATCCTGCTTGATATTGATGATGACGTTACCATTTACATGACCACTCTCGTAACAGCCGCCATAGACGTTTCCGCCAAGCAGGCGGATATCTTTATCAGAAGGATCTCCTGGAACTTCTAAGAAGTCTTGTTCTTCAATATATTCGCCTGCCACAGCAGTATGCCCCCCAGCAGTAACAGTATTCTTAGTGCCTGTAAGGGTGTAATACTTACTGTCGACAGGAAGCTCAGTACCAGCTGCAATACTTACGTAGGCATTGTCTTTAATCTTTTTGAAATACTTATCGCTTATTTTTACTGTGTAGGCTGAACCAGTTACAGTGTTTTCAGTGTATGGATTAGATGTGTAATATACGTCTCCCTCTTCCAATTCTTCACCTGCTTCCAAAGCAGTATAGATATTTCCCAACTTCTGTGTGTTCCACGAAAGCTGGGTCATGGCATCGTTCCAGCGCAGCGGTGTGATGGTCAGGTTCTCCAGGTTGATTTCAATACGGTCCTTGATCTTGCCGCCTTCTACATAGCCGTTTTCTTCCTGCTCGGCCTCGGTACCGATAACGCCACCTTGATAGGCTGCATTATACGGACCTTCCGGGACATCGGCATTGTTACAGCCACCGACAAACTTCTCGTAGATATTCACACCCTGGTCAATGGTGAAGGTCTCCTGGCCCTCAATGGTCATGCTACCCACGTTACCACCGCAATAGAAGGAACCAATGAAGCTGGTAAACGGCTCATAGTCAGCAGGGGCGCCATTGGCAATCTTGTCAAACACAATCCTGGGCTTCAGAGGCATGGCAACACCGTTCATATAGCCGCGGAACACACTGGGATCTGTCAAGGTCAGGTCGCTGAATAGCTTACCGTCACCGTCACTTCCAACGTAATTACCATCGTCATCCACGCGACCGCCATAGTACTTCAAATGGTCTTCGGCGACCATGCCAGCACCATTGTTACCGAGGAACACATTGTCGGCAATGACGTAAGAGCCGATTTTCAGCTCTACCAATGGATTCGTCTTCGTGGTCGCTAACGATGCGCAGTTACCTCCCAGATATACTGAACCTTTGATGATGGTGTAGTTAGGTCTGCCGCCACTACCGGCATCGCCCTTCAGTCGGATAGACACTTGTTCGGCATTCGGACGGAACGCATTGAGGTCCTCAGGTTCCAACCCCTCATAATAGAAGTCACCAAAGACGGGGTCGTCCTTTAATTGTAATTGATTCGTATATGCATAGTTACCGTTACCGCCTCCATAGACGTCGCCACGGATAGAGGTATAGATACCAATGGCATTACCGCCATACACAGTACCCGTCACGTCGTTACCGCCATAGACATTGTTGATGTCTCCACCGCGTATGAGCGTGCGGGCCGACAGCTCTTTCGGGAAGCTATAGCCAGGCAGGTTATCACAGGGGACATATTCATTCCCCACTGTGGGTTTAACGTCGGCCATACGGCAACCGCCATAGACGTTGTCCACAACCAAAGGAAGCGTATTGGTTGACAGCGGGTTAATCTCCAACAGCAGGCCCTCGTGACTGGTCATACTACCACGGTTACCACCGCTATAGAGGTTACGCACCTTACCGACCTGAAGGTTCCACGTCGGACGGATGGCCATCGTAGCCAGGTTGTTGCCACCAAACAGACGACCAATCTGGAAATCCTCGCTTTCTTTGTGCTCCTGCGCCATACGGATACCCATGCCATACTTGACGCGATAGTCCGACAGGAGGTCGGTATAGCCGGTAGGAAGCGGGTTAGCAAGCTTATTGGCTACATTGGTCGCATAGGTCGAGTAGGTCGAGGCATTGCCCTCTACCCAATTGTCATCGACCAAGATGTTGGTCACCACGTTGCTGGGGTTATCGAGATGGATGATGGTGTTTTCCTTGACGGTGGCATTATTGCCGCCACCATATCCGAAGAAGATGGTGCCACCCTGGATGTCAAGGTAGGTCTTATTCAGTTCGGGCCGCTTGAAAGGCGTCTTGCTTCTGCCAATGATCGTTTCTCCTTCCTTGATGACATATTCATCACCGACTTTTTCTTCAGGATATTCAAAGTCACCATTACCACCGGCAAAGAGCTGTCCGATAAATGTCTTTCTAGCTGGTGTCTTGATGTCGTTGGTTGTCCTGAACCCCTTATCACCAGATGACAGGCTGTTCGCTGTGTTATAATCATCACACTCTTCTTGCGTATAATGCACGTCAACACTACTGCTCAGGTGTACATAGCTGTTGTACGTATCGTCGACACCATCCGGATTGCCAACCAGTTCCGTAGGAAGACTCTCGCCCACTTTTGCTGCCGTGCCAATCTCACCGGCAATATCGTTACCGCCATACACGTGATTGATGACGATATAGTTTGGCGTTCCCGTGGCGACTTCAGACTTTCCGTCGATATGTACGTAGGTGTTGCCACCCACATTGGCCATACGCGCACCACCGAACACCCTTCCTCTCGGATTGGTAGCAGAATTATCATGCTCTGGGTCAATGACTGCACCGATGTCGCCGGCCCTTACCGTCACCTTCGTGCTGCCCTTCACCTCCGCATGGTTACCGCCGCCATATACATTACCGCCAATCTTGATCTGCCCCTGCGCTACAACCGTGCTCAGGAGTACAATCAACAATATGGTAATGTATCTTCTCATCTTATCTCTTCAATTTCTCAATTTTTCAACTTTTCAATTTTTCAACTTTTCAATTTTTCAACTTTTCAATTTTTCAATTTTTCAATTTTTCAATTTTTCAATTTTTCAACTTTTCAATTTTTCAATTCGTTGTCGTTTTACTCTTCACTCAAAACGGCGTAGCCGATTCTTCACTCTTCACTCTTCACTCTATTGTAGCCGTCGGGTTGTCCAAGTCCGGTTCCGACAGCACATACAGGTACGTCGGCTCGATGGTCATGTCCACTGTATATTTATAGCCGCGTCTTGTCATCGTCTGTCCCGTCCACAATTCGCTGAGTTCCATCGTGTTGGTGACCTTGCAATTCTCGCGGATGAGGTTGTCTTCCGTGTCGTACACATCATATACACTGGTCAGGACGAGCGTTGTGATGCCGATTGGCATAAAGTAGGCGGAGAAAGGTTGGTAATCTGTGATCAGCGTCTGGCCTGTTGCAGCTTCAGATTTCCAGAACTCGATGCCATTATCGTCGCCAGATCCAATCTTATTACCCGTGGGCGTGTAAGTGATGGTCTGGATAGGATCTGTGCTAGCGTCCAGAGTCTTGTACAGTGTGATGGTGATCGTGTTATGATCCAGACTCGTCGTCTCACCAGCCTTGGTACTCAATCTCAGCTCCTTTAGCTTGATGGTGCGCAAAGCGGCATAGTCAGCATACACCCTCAAATTGATAGTCAGGGCGGCATACAGGTGGTCGAAGAGGAGGAACACGTAGTTACCCGCCCCACCTTCAGCTTTACTGATGGCCTTGGCCGTATAGGCGAAGTCACCCCTGCGCAGACGGTTCGTGCGAGTGTCAACGCCTTCGTCATATTGGCTGTTTTCACCTTTTTCTTCATAGTCGCCATCGTGATCTCGGTCGAAACCGTGCTTGGCACCGATCACCACGCACAGGTCTTTACCTAAGACGGTGGGCACGTTCTCCAGTTTTATGATAGCCCCCTCATTATAATCAGCGTTTTCCTCTACATCGGTAGAACCGCCATTATAGTCCGTGATGCTATATCTGATAGCAGGCAAATATGGTATATAGCCATAGAGATAGTATTCGTTTGCTTTAATGTCATCCTCTTTTGCAGGGGGTAACACTTTCAAATGCCACTTTTCATCGCCATAATAGAAGAACCCTTTGAGAGGCTCCTTCCCGTTCTGGGTAAAGGCAATGCCGATAGGCTGTGCGCCATTTTCGTAGGCTACATAGTCCGTCGGTTTCGGCCAGGCCCTGGTGCTGGCAGCGTACTCGTCAAAGTATGTCGCAAAGCTTCTCACCTCGCCCATCGTCACTTCCGTCTGTGTCACTTCCGTCTGTGTCACTTCCGTCTGTGTCAGCTCAGGCTCCTCGTCATTGCTACAGCTGCCCGTCAGCCATATCAACCCCATGAGTCCCAAAAGCCCCATTGGTCTCATAAGCCCCATTGGTCTCATAAGCCCCATTGGTCCCATGAGTCCCATTGGTCTCATGAGTCCCATGAGTCCCATGAGCCCCCTCATCCTTCTTACTATGGTCTTTTCAATTCTCAATTCTCAATTTTTCAATTTTTCAATTTCTCAATTTTTCAATTTTTCAATTTCTCAATTTTTCAATTTTCAATTCAATTGGTCACCAATTGTACACCTGGTGGTCGGCTGCAGGGATCGACGTGTTCCACGGTGTCACCGCATAGTCCACCCATCCTATCTCCACGCCGCCGACGGCGTCGATCTTGAATACATACGTGTAGCAATAGCCTGGCAGCCAATCCATGTAGGCGGCAGGCACCACGACCGTCTTGTCCTCGTCGTTCACTTTCACCTCCAGCTTGTACGTCCCCTGTCCCGTGGCAGGCAGAACGGTGTACCACTTCTTCGTGCCGTTCTCTACGTAGTCCTCGGTCAGGGCGTCGATGACGGTGGTGGCGCTCACCGTTATCGTCTCCTGCTTCTGCTCGCCTGTCAGCGGATAGCTCACGGTGACGGTGCCCCCCGTTTCTATCTTGCCGCCGTTCGACGGCTTGAAGGTCTGGTCGCCCATGCTGATTCCCTCAGGCGGAGATACGAAGAGATACATGAACCGCACCTTCGACAAGGGCTTCACGAACTCCAGCTGAACAGGCTTGCCGAACTGACGACTGCTATAGTCGGGCAATACGCCAGTACTGTACCACAGGCGGCTGTAGTAGGGCGTGTCCTCCTCGTTTGTGACGGAAAACGAGAACTTCTTCAAGTGATTCTCCTCATCATCGGTCTCCGTCATGGTTGCCGTAGCCGGAGCCACCCCGAAGAACCGATAGGCGGTGACGTCCCAGTCCCAGTACTTCAGAGTCTGTTCGGTGGGCGTTTGACGCACATATTCCCAGCCATCGCTATTGGTCGTGGTGCTGTGGGGAGCATTCACATAGGTCACCGTATAGCCCGGGAACACAATCTGGGTAGAGGCTGAGACCTCTTTGTAGCCCCACACCTTAAATGAAGCGATTTGGTCTTCCAGAGGTGCAGTGGCACGCGTGCCGCCCTGCGCAGCCTGTCTGGCGAGGGACACATCCTCTCCCTCTTCCTGCAGGGCAGTGAAGACTATCGGCGTAGAGGACTCACTGGGCTCTGGGACGGGTATCGGCGTGTCTGGCTTCGGACTGGGAACCGGTGGCTCAGGGTCATCCCCCGATCCGCTGCCGCATCCCACCGTCAGCACCACCGCTGCCAACAGGATTGCCTGCCTCATCAGTCTCCTGTGGCTTTCCAGCCCCACGAGCCTCATCACTCTTATTATGGTCGTTTCACTCTCCAATTCTCTAATTCTCTAATTCTTGATATTTTTTAGATCATGATTCTTTCGCGCGTACACTATTTTATATTATATATCACCGTTAGGGTGCAGGTGCAGTTTCCACATGCACAACTTTGTAGGTATAAGCAGCAGGTGTCGCAGGGTCTACAACTGCAGGTGTAGTCAAGTACTGGATAGCGTAATAGCCAGCAGCACCCGGTGTAAATGTTCCATAACTGCCCGATGTAATGCTTTGTCCATTGTGGCTCCAGGCTAATCCTGGAAGATCAAGGGCAGTAGACCCTGAAGGATTCTCTGCCGCCAACTCACTTGTAGGAGCAGTCGTTTGCAAGTCGGCCTCTGTCTTGGCAGTGGCCCCCAACCAGTAGACCTTCACGCAGCCGACTGTATTACCGGTTGTAAGACTATTGAGGGCTCCTGTCGTTTCGTTTTGCACGGTGAAATAGATGGCCTTACCTGGTACATACCTAATGCCATCAGTTATGACTGAACCTTCCTGATACGTCGTGATGCTTGGCGTGCTCACCGTGGTGGTGTACCCCATCTCTAAGGAATTCTCTGTGATAGCTACAGCGTCGAATGTGATCGGATACAGACCAACATTCTCTTTTCCGGGATTTGTCTTACCATTGGTGTTGTCGCTAATCTTAAAGAGATAGGTGTAACTGGTGTTGG
>Ga0326511_10001524_pt1 | contig 19171 bp, 5 predicted proteins | sample 0_2496_0518_D_FD_203701 | JGI IMG/M metagenome (GOLD analysis project Ga0326511, IMG submission 203701) | Bovine rumen microbial communities from UC Davis, California, United States - 0_2496_0518 | ecosystem: Host-associated > Mammals > Digestive system > Stomach > Rumen | place: USA: California... | reverse complement strand
AAGTCCATACTTAACCAGATAAGAGAAGTTCACACGCTGGTCTGTCTTATTGTCCATGCGTCCCTTCTCACGGACGGCAATATACTGCATGTAGGCTTCCTGATCGACCTTGGCATGCTGCAGGAGGTGTTCCATCAGTGCCACAGCCTCAGCCATGTTCTCGCTCAGACCGGTGAGGGTGACATTGATGTTACGTGCTCCTACGCCGATGTTGTAGCTGCAAGCCAGCTTGTAGAATTGCTGTTTCAGCTGTTCGGCAGAGAGGGAGTCGGTGCCAAGATAGTCAATGTACTGGGCTGCATAGGCATATTTCAGCTCGCTCTCCTCGCCGAAATCATAGCGGAATGTGAGCTGGAAGCGTCCGTTCTCCTTATTCTTCACATAGACATAGGGCAATGGGGCATTTTCTACCTGACCGAAAGTGAGGTCGTTCTGGAAGTTGACGAACTTTGGTTCGATAGGCTTCACCTCAGCGTTCTGAATCTCTTTCACAAAATCCGACACGAGGTCACGATTGGTGGGAATAGGAGTAATCTGAGGCTTGTCGATTTTCTTCTGAGTGGGATCGACACCCTGACGCTTGTAGACTGCCACATAGTTGTCCTTGAAATGCTCGTTGGCGAATGCCACTATCTGCTCTTTGGTCATTCCCTCCACGCGCTCCAGTGACTTCACTTCCTGCTCCCATGGCGTGCCGTTGATAAATGCCTGAACGAACATATTGGCACGGGAGCGATTGTTCTCCAGTGCGTTATAGTATTGCAACTTCAGATTATTGACCACAGAGGGCAGCAGATCATCGCTGAAGTCGCCCTTCTTCAGCTTGTCCAGCTCCTGAAGAAGCAGAGAGCGCACCTCGTCGAGTGTCTGTCCCTCGCGAGGTGTACCGGCAAGGAGAAACAAGGAATAGTCCATTGAAGGCTGTACCCCACCCCATGCTTCAAGCATCTTCATCTGCTGATTGATATCCAAATCGATGAGTCCGGCAGTGCCGTTGCTCAACATAGACTCAATCACCTGGAGGGTGTCGGTCTGAAGTGACTTGGCCGCGTCGAATCGCCAGCCAAGCCAGAGCGTCTCAGCCTCGAGGCCGATGACGGTTGTGTCGATGGGAGCAGTGATGGGAGCCAGCTCCGGGAAAGAAGGCTGTTCCACCTGAGCCACCTTGCCATCCGCATCGGTACTGGGCTTCCACTCACCGAAATACTTCTTAATGATGGTCATCACCTCGTCGGGATCGAAATCGCCTGCCATGCAGATGGCCACATTATTTGGTACGTACCACTTCTTGAAGTACTCCTTAATATTAGTGATAGAAGGATTCTTCAGATGCTCTTGTGTACCAATGGTGGTCTGCGTGCCGTATGGGTGGTTGGGGAACAGTTTGGCAGACATAGCCGTGAACAGTTTGTCAATATCGCTTGTCAGATGGATATTATACTCCTCATAAACAGCCTCCAGCTCAGTGTGGAAACCACGTATGGTCATGTTCATGAAGCGGTCGCTCTGAATCTTTGCCCAGTTCTCTACCTCGTTCGAGGGAATGTCCTCCGTGTAGCAGGTCACATCCTCACTGGTGTAGGCATTTGTACCTTCAGCACCAATGGCCGACATGAGTTTGTCGTATTCATTGGGAATGAAATATTTTGCTGCCAACTGGCTCACAGAGTCTATCTCATGATAAGCCTGACGACGCTCTTCGGGGTCAGTCAGCTTGCGATATTGCTCATAACGGGCCTCAATATCATCCAGGAAAGGAGCTTCGGCTTCAGAATCGGTAACACCAAACTTCGAAGTACCCTTAAACATGAGGTGTTCCAGATAGTGGGCAAGCCCTGTAGTCTCGGCAGGGTCGTTCTTCGAACCTGTACGCACGGCGATGAATGTCTGCAGGCGCGGCTTCTCCTTGTTCACGGAGAGATAGACCTTCAGTCCGTTGTCAAGAGTATAGATGCGAGTCTGCGCAAGATCGCCTTTCACTTCGTCGTACTTCTTGTTGCATGCAACCACCATCAGTGCGGCTGCAATGAGCAGAATGTTCCTAAAAAATTTCATATTGACTGTCGTTTTATATGGTTTCAGTATTCATTACCGTTGGCTTTGTAGTCAGCATCAGCTATGGACTGGTTGACACTGGTCAGGCTTTCGTCGAACTTGATATCGATCGACTTTTCGGTGAACATCTGCTTACCCTCGGCACCATTGATGAGGACATAAGGTGTAAACGCCAGCGTGAGTGACTTCTTGTTACTGTACCACTTCCACTCCACCGTAGGACTAACCGACCCCGTGGTAGACACGTTGTTGTCGGTCTCGAACGTCGTGTACTGTCCCTTGTCGTTGCGCAGCATGATGCCCCACTTGCGGCAGTTGCGCGTGTCGGTGATCTTCACTTTGGTGCGCAGCGTGTAGCAATACTTATAATACACGATGTTGTTGGCACTGTACATCACGGGGAGGGTGCCTTTAGTGTTCTGAATGACCTTGATGTCGGTGATCTCAATGCCTGGCAGCGTGGTCATCACCTCAAACTTGTCCATGTCCATATAGGATGGGTTCGGATCGTTATATTTATTACTACCACTCATCACGGGCTGGGCATAATACTTCGTGTTGTCCTTCAGCTTTGTGCTGACCTTCTTGCCAGAGAACACCTGTGGCTTAAATGGTACCATACCCCCCTCTGGCTTTAGCGGAATCTCCTCTACCAGAAGGTTTCCTTCATCGTAGATGCGCATGACAGACTTGTCATGCAGACTAAGCACCCATCCCAGGATGCCTTTGTCGGCAACGCTGAAGCCTGCCGAATATTCATTTTTCTCCAGATTCGATTTATAGAAATAATAGGTATCGACCGTAGGCCACCAGTCGAGTTCCGAATGCCAAAGGTTTTTAGTTGTTGGCGAGAGACCGGCAAATCCCTTGATGAAAGCGCCTCCCTCAATTCCTGCATAGCTCTGGCCTTTCACGTCAATGTCAAGCGTCTTGCCCTTATACATATCTGGCGAGGCAAAATCTTTTAAACTGAACTTATGCGAAACCGATGCAAAGACCTTCAAACCTGCCGAAGCTTCAGCATTCACAAGCCCATCAGCAGCATTGGCTCCTATTCCCAGCTGGAAGTCTACACCTATCGAAGCACGCAGGGTCACGTCTGGATTGGCCATCGTGTTGGTGATGACAGGATTGCCGGGACGTTTGCCCACGTTCAGACCAGCAAAGTCAAATGTTCCCTTACCATCTTTCTCAAAATAGCCTATCTTACCTCCTGTGGTGAAAGCAATGCTGATTTCGCCCTCAATGGCTGCCTCGAATTCCACAAAAGGCGTGGCGGTGACACCGAGATTGGCACCGAAGATCTTGATATCGAACTTGGCCCCTAAAATAGGGATGGACACCGGCGGCTCCAAATGCACGTTTCCTGCCACCTTGTAAGTCACAAAGAATTTCACGCCTCCGGCAAGACCGATACTGATTTCCTTTGTCCTGCTCTTGCTATCAATTTTGATTACGACTATCGGTCCGAATGAAATGGACCCTCCTGCTTTTATGGAGCCTGACACGCTGACCGTATTGCCTCCCCCCTTAATGCCGAATTCCGGTGCAAGCTCAAATTCCACCAGTTTTCCGTTGCCGAACTGCTGGTTGATGTCGCCGATGAAGTCATCCCATCCGCGTGTCACACCGCGTGTCAGGTTGGTCGACGGGTCATTCGTCTGAGTCTCCTCCTCGCCCACACCCTCGAAGTACTCCTGGGCACTGATTTCCTTGCCTCCCAATTCGGCTTCGTTGCGTGTGACGTAGTTTACCTGAAGCTCGTCGAAGGCATCGAAGAGGTCGCATGGTTCGGTGACGCACTTGTAGAGGCCGTTCTCCTTGGTCTGGCTCACCACACGCCGGCAGAAGCCGTTGGGGAACTTGTCGCGGAACGAGCACACCAGCATCTCGCCCACCTCGGGCAGAATGTCGTCGGGCGTGCCGTCGACGAAGTAGACGATGCTGTCGTTCTGCACTGTAGCCACATAGCTCTCCACCTCGTCGTCGATGGCTATGGTGTGCTGGTTGTATTTATAGGTCACGGTGCCTTTGTCGTCGTCAAGCTCAATGGTCTCTGGCTCCACATAGCCGTCAGCGGTGCGGATAAGATCTTCTTGCTCGTCGTCAAGGTAGAGCGTACAGCCGCCCAGAAGCAGAGCTGCAAAGGAAATCAGAAGGAAATGAAACTTCTTCATATTCATCTTGTTTTGAAAGGTCTGAAGTCAAAAGTCTAAAGTCTAATCGAAGGTCAGCGTGAAGAGCTGTGATAGCGTACCATGGGTCTCTCCGTCGAAGGTGAGCTCTTCCTTGGCCACGCTGACAAGGGCCCGCTTGGGGTCGTAGCATCTGAAGCCGATTACGTCGTGTTCGGCTGTCTCGCTGTAGATGCGTATGGCCAGATAGGTCTTACCTGCACCGGTAGTCAGCTTGCCCACCCCACGCAGCTCCTCACCGCAGAAGGCGGCCACCGTCATGTCGCTGCTCATAGGTGCGTTGTCCACTGTCACCTGTGCATAGAGCATCGTCTCGTAGGGAGCGTAGCGCGAAGACAGTTGCCAAAGAGGATAGACCGTCACCTGGCAAGTGTCACTCGCCAATCCGCTGACAGCTGTCACCATGACCTTCGCCTTCCCTACGGCGACAGCCACCATCGTGTCGGTTCTCATCTCGACAATGGTCTTGTCGGCTGTGGCCCAGTAGACCGACATATTGGGCAGCGTGTCGGGTGTGAGCTTCACGGGGAGCACGAACTTGTCGCCCACCATGAGGTCGAGATTGTGGCGGGCCAGCGTCAGCTTGGTGGCATCCTCCTTTTCCTCTTCGAACTCAACAAATTCTCCACAACTGCTGAAAGCCATCAGCAGAACAGGAATCAAAGCTGTTGTCAGTATATGTCTCATAACTATAAACTATTCACTAATCACTTTTCACTCTTAGGCGCGCTCACCTTCACGATGTTCGAGGGTCTGCTGCGACGGCCCTCGTCATACTGAACGATGACATAGTATTCAACCGTCTCGCCCGGACGGATGAGAAAGTCGTTGAACAGCGGTTCGGTGGGTTCGGTGGACATGAGGAACTTGAAGTCCTCGTCACCGGCCCCCTTGCGGTAGACACAGTAGTGCCACTCGCCGTAGTCGGGCACCTTGCCCGTTTCCCAGGCCAGTCGGGTCTCGTTGTTCTTGCCCGTATAGTTGCCCGACAGTTTCAGCTTGATGTCGATGATGCGCGGCCCGGCGAAGAGGAAGGTCTGCGCAAGGCTCAGTCCGCTGGTCACGCCCGTGAGGTTGTAGGTCTCTACGGCATAGACATAGCGGCGGCGCATGTTGGGTTTGGGCGAGTCCTTGAAGCGGATGCGGTCGCCTTGCTGGCGCAGCGAGTCGGCCTTGTAGATGCCCATGAGCGTCCACAGCTTCTCGCCCTCCATGCGGCGGAACAGGCGGTGGTAGTCCAGGTCTTGCTCGTTAGACTGTATCCACCACATGTTGATGGCATCGTCGGTCACCCATACCGAGTCGATGCGGCACACCGAGGGCGGGATGAAGTTGGGACGGGCCACCTGCAGCATCTTGGAGTCGGCAGACGAGTTGCCGGCATAGTCGACGGCGCGCACCTTATAATATATATATGGCTGGTTCAGGCCCAGGGCCAGCGAATCTACGAAGAGCGTGTCGGTAAGCTCGTCGTTGACCAGATTCATGAACACGTGGGTAGAGTCGTTGGCAAACCACACCTCATAGTAGGCCACGTCGGGTTCGGGCGAGGGTGTCCAGCGCAGCTCCAAGTAGCCGTCGGGGAATACGTTGGCACGCAGGTTGGCGGGTGCCGAGGGCGGCATATAGTCTTCCAGCAGAATCATCTGCGGCAGCGAAGCACCCTGGTTGCCGGCCTCGTCGTAGGCGGCTATGGAGAGCTGACCCGTGGGCAGCCCCGACACGTCGACCCGGATTACCGAATCTCCGGGGGCGGTGAAGTCCATCGTCAGCGGATGCCATTCTCCGTTCTTGATGCGCCCGTGACGGTAGAGGGGAAGGTAGCCCTTCACGTCGGCCTCGACGGTGTCCACATGGAAGTAGATCGTGGCATAGGCATGCTCCTTGTCGGGATGTTCCACCACGATGTTCTTTAGTCTCGGAGGCATAGGCGGCACCATGTCGGGCATATTCACGGTATAAGGGTCGGAGGGCAGTGACTTGTCGCCGAAGGAGTCGTAGCCCGACAGACGATAGCGGTATTCGCCCACCTCCTTCAGCTCGTCGCGAAACATGTTGAGCCCGTTGTCTTCCCTCTGGTTGGGGCCTTCGGCCACAAGGGTCACATAGGGGCGCTCGTTCAGTTTCTTCCACTCGCCGGTGGCCTTATCCTGTCGCTCAATGTCGTAGGCAAAGTAGTCGCCGCGCTCCCAGTAGAGCATGGCAATCGAGGGGGGCTGCAGCGAGTCGGTAATCTGCTTGTCGAACTTCTGAGGCTTCCACGTGCCGAGGCGCGTGCCGAAGGTGGCATCGGCATGAATCATCATCACCGAGTCGGGCAGGTTGGGTGCCACCACATACGAGTAGTCTATGTCTTTCTGTGCCGTGCGGTCTATGTACATCAGACCCATGGCCTCGGCCAGGTCTGGGCGCATCTCGGCCACCATCATGGCCATGCCCACCACGCTCTGCTGCTCGTCGTAGACCTCCTGGATGGCCTTGCCGAAGTCGGTGGCGGCAGTCTGACCCAGACGGGTCTCGGCACCGCCATAGATGAGCTGCACGGCCACACCGGCCAGCGAGTCTTCTCGGGCGAAGTGCTGCTTGAACTTCTCGATGGGCCAGGGCTTCACGATGGCCAGGGTGTCGCTGTTCAAGCCAGAGGTGCCGCCCATGCGGATGACACAGTAGCCTGCCGAGTTGAGCACCTGCCAGGGCACATAGTCGCTGGGGGCCCAGCGCAGGGCCACGCGGTCGTCGTAGGCACGCTCGATGAGCAAGATGCTATAGGTGGGCGGACGGCCCTCGATGCTCTCGATAGAATCCAGACGGGCAGCGTCGGCCAGAATCGCATTGATGGTGGCCGTATCGAGATACTCTATAATCTTCGGCTCCTTGGCAGCCACCTTGTCGGGGTCGGTGGGTGGGAAGTTGGCCTTGTTGCTGCCAAGGGCTACCTTGTTTTGTGCCATGCCTGCCGTGGTGGCCACGAGGAGACCACCCAACAACAGCAGGCGGAGTGCTTTCGTTATGTTCATGGACGATAGATGTTTCATATTCTGATTATATGCGGTTTAGTTTCCAGAGAGTGAATTTGCAGTGTATCCGTTTTTCTCTGTGCGGGTGATTTTCCAATCGCCAAACAGTTCACTGAAGCTATAAGTCACCGTATTCGCGTTGCGATGCTTTGACCACCAAGAGTAGTACTGCCCGGTAGGAATCCAGTAGGCATCGGGCCGGTACATGCGGAACGAGATCTTGTTGAAGTACTTCAGCAGCGTATTGGCATCAAAGGAGTTGTAGTACATCGTGTTCCACGCATCGTACATGTGGTTGTAGCGATGCGGATAGTTGTTCTTGTTGAAATTCTTCACAGGGTCGCTGCTCAACTTGGTTCCGCGAATCTTGCCCAGGTCGCCCGACATCCAGAGGGCCAGCATAATCTGGCGGAGAGGAAGCTTATAAGTACCCAACAAATAGTTTCTGGCATTAACACCACTCTGCGAAATCTGGTATCGCCAATGATAGCTTCCATGCGCCTGCGTCTTCACCACCGTGCGATAAGTATTGTAACTTGACTTCAAGCGGGCATTAACATAATATCGTGCGTATTTATCTTTATACCTACTATCATTTGCATATTCATTGACATATTGACGCCACAGTTTATAAAACTGCCGTGCATAGTTCTTCAGTTCGTTGGAGAACATGTCGACCATGATGGCATCACCTGCCAGTAGAGGTCCAAAACGCTGACGCCAGAACGGGGTATTTTCAAATGAAGAGTCGTATTTCGGTTGCACCCTATTAGACACTTGATTCAAGCCATACGTATAATTGTATGGCTCCCAAAGCGGACCGTTGACACTGAGGCTGCCATTATTATTCCCCCAGCTGAGAGTTGATCCGTTGTAGCGCTTGAAGGGCAGGAGTCGCCAGAAGTTGGTCGTGAACTCAAAGCTGAAGCCTGACACGGAGAGCAGACCGTCAAGCGACTGTCCCTGACGATAGCGACCCTCATAGAAGGTGAAGTCGAAGCCGGGAATGTTCTGCTGCTCATAGTCGTAGAGATCGAACTTATTGATGATCTTGCCGCCAAGGTTCAGATAGCTGGCATAGAAGGAAGCTGCAAAGTAGGCATTGTTGAACTTCGTGGTCAGGTTGGTATAGCCTCCGCTAGACGTTGCATTCAGTCCGCCCAGGAAGCGGCTACTCTCATCGGTGACCGTCCAGTTCTCGGAAGTGCTGGGCGTGAAGCCCGCTACGGCCATCTGTGTAAACTCACCATCCAGGTTCTTCACACTGCTGTTCCACGGATTGGTCATGTCGGCAAACTTATAGTCGAGGGCGCGGTCGAAGGCAATGGTGTACAGTTCGTAACGACCATCCTGTTTCTTGGCATCACTGGTCATCTGGTTGCTCTTCTCGTCGAGGGTGCTCTTGCCGCTGCCCTGCTCCTCCTTCTCCTGATCGGCGAAGAAGTCGTTCATGCGACTGGCCACGTTGCTCGATGCCACGCCGCTGGGCTGCGACACACCAATAGCACTCTTCACACTCTTCGAATGGGTGTCGGTGTTCTGTTTCGTCGATTTGTTGGTCTTCGTAGACTGAGTGGAGTACTTGCTGAGGTTGGCCAGCGACTTGTCGATACGCATCAGTTTGATCTCATAGCCGAGGTCGTCAATGAAGGCGCTACCCTCACGAAAACCACCGCGCACGTTAGGTTTAATAAAGCTACTGAAATTGTATTGCGGAGTCCAGCACTCATAGCCGCCGCTGGAACCTGTCTGCACGACATTATTGCAGGTGTAGAGCCTCTGACCTTTCTTCCATACCTCCCACTTGATGTCGTATTTCGACGAATTGCTGAGATCGGTGCGATGACGCTTCAGCGCAATTATCGGGTAGATGGCATCCTCAAGGCGCACGTCACTCTGTGGTGATGGACTATACGGCGTTGTGATGGCAATGTCGTTCTCGAGAGTAGGATTTAAAGGTCCTGTCTTGAAGTAGAACTCGGCCTGGTCCTTCTTTTCCTGCCGCTTACCGTCGATTTCCGGATTCTCCCATCTTGAGTACTTGGGAACCCACTCCTTGGCATAGCCCGTGAGGGTCATCTTGTAGCGCGTGTCGGGTTCGAGCGTTCCCACATAGGCATCGAAGTCGGTGTGGTTGCTGGTACCGACAGTGAAGGTCTTCGACTGTCCCGTATCGTAGTTGAGCAGTGTCAGCGTGCCCAGCTGGAACTTGTAGATACGCTCACAGTTGGCGCGGGCCTCGCTCTCACTGGCACCCTTGTTCTGTATCTGATTCTGGGCAGCATTCTCGTCGACAAGACGGATGTTCTGATCCATCACATAGTTGGTGACGAAGCGCGGCGTGCTGTAGACGCTCACCTTGTTGGCATCCTTCCAACCGTTAGTCTGGTCGTTCTTATAGCCAGGCGATGCCGAAGCAAACATCTCGAGGTTGTCAAGCGGGTTGCCATAGTCGGGCATACACACGTCGCCGGCCTTGAACTCGATGGCGTGGTTGAACTTGAAGATGCCTCCGAGCAGTGAGCAGCGGGCACGCACCTTGCCATAGACCCACGTCGGGTTGGGAAGACCGGCCTGCAGCATGGCACCGAGGCCGACGCTGATGAGCGACACCTTCTTGTCGATGAACCACAGTTTTACTCGCACACCGAGGTCGCCCTTCAGCATGGCGTAGGCCTGACCCATGGCATACCAGCCCTTGTAGCCCATGGACTTGCCGCCCTGACACTTGGCACCTTCGCCAAACCGTTCGAGCACGAGGTCGAAGCCGAAGCAGAACGCACCGCTGGCATAGACGATGCCGGCATTGACACCAAAGTCGCCCTCGGCACAGGCACCAAGCATGATGCCGCCCGATACGGTACCGCTGTTGATGAGGTTCTTGATCTGGTTCAGCGTCTTGTTCTTCGCACTGGTAGCCTTGCTGCCCTCAGCCTGCTTGTTGCCGTTCACGTCGGTACCATTGAGGAAGTCCATCACGGCCTTTGGCGGGTCGGGCAGCATGCCACCGTTGGGCAGCTCGTTGCCGATGCAGAAATACATCGTGGCACCGAGATAGGCCCAGGCAGCGAAATAGTCAGTCTTCGCGCCAAGCTGGAAGTCGATGAGCGTCAGCTTACAGCGCTTCTCATATTCAGGCTCGCCGATGTAGACATGCCACTTCGACTTCGAGCCCTTGGTCATGGTGACCTTGAAGTTCAGGCTCACCTCGAAGCCACAGCTGGCCTTCATGCCGCTTTCGGTCTTCGACTTGTCGGCTCCGCTGGTCTTTTTCGTATCGTCTTTCTGCTCCTCTTCCGTAATCTTGCTCAGTCCCTGCTTCACATCATTGGGCAGCTTCACGTCGGCACCAGTCAGAGCCTTCAGCTTCTCCTTCATGATGTTGTCGAGCGAGGCACCGCCGGAGGCCGTGATGTTCAGCTCAATGTATTTATCGGTGTCGTTGACGTAGGCCAGCTGGCACTCGGCACTCACCAGACCATTATCGCTCGGCGAGGACTTGAAGGCATCGAGCTTGCCGTCCATGATGATGGAGGAGAGCTTCTTGCGGCTGGTGTCGTAGCACACCTGCAGCTTCATGTCGGCAGAGAGCAGGTTGTCGCCGCCAGAGGTGGCCAGCCCCACGCCGAGGAAAGCACCAATGACGCCATCCTTGGCATTGCTGCTGGTGGGCGTGTCACCGATGGTGGTGGGGGCAGTGCAGTTGAAGTAGAAACCGCCTTCGAGCTTGGTGACCACGATGGGGTCGAAGCGCAGACCCACCGACGACTGCACGGTGGCAATGAAGTATCCCCACGTGAACTTCTCGTCGCCGGACTCACGCTTGAAGTAGCCACCATTGGCCTTGAAGCCGAGGAAGCCACCGGGAAGGGCAAACTCCATCTCGCCCTTATAGCCGTTGTCATCGCCGTCGGAAGCCTCGAGCGAGCCTTTCAGCGTCACGCCGCCGAAGCTGCTGTCGAAGGCAGCCTTCTTGAACTTCACGGTGTTGAACTTGAACGAATACTTGTCCAAGTCAACATCGGCCACGATATCGAGACCGCAGTCGGCCGACAGCTGACCGTTCATGATAGACACCTGGCCGGTGATGCCAAGCGTGGCCTGCTTGTTCTTATAGCCGAAATCGAAGTCCTTCAGGTTGAAGTCGAAGCAGCCGAGCGTCTTCTTCTCGGAAGCCAGCGACCAGCGGCCCAGCGAGAAGTAGAACTTGTCGGTGGCAATGTTGTTCTCGGTCTTCCACCCGAAGAAGTCGTTCATGCCTCCCTTGGCAGGAGCCTCGTATTGGTTCTGCGTGTAGTTGCTCTTCCATCGCGGACAGTTGGCGATGCGCATGCCGGCGATATGGATGCCGGGAATCTTCGAGTCGACAAAGGCTCCCACCTTGCCCATGCTCCGCAGCTTGGCACGGCCCACGGTGATGGAGATGTCGCCGCCCATGCACAGTTCCACACGGGTCTCGCTGTCCTTGTTCTTGAAGGTCTCGTGCTCCACGAGGAAGTAGGTCTGGTCCTTGTTGAACTTCATGTCGCCGAGCCAGAAGTCGAACTTCAGCCCGTCGACCTGCTGGGTCTTGAAGACGTAGGCCGAGCGGTTGGGGTCGGCCTTTCCTTTCTCGTCCTTGCCCTGGGCGTACATGTCGCAGCGGTAGCCTATCTTGCCTTCGAGCGGAGTCTGTATCTTTCCGTTGAAATAAGCCTTCACGAATTTGTTCTGCATCACCTCCATCTTGATTTCGTCCATGGAGATGCCCCAGCCGCCCACCTTGGCGGTGTTGAAGTCGAACACATTGTTCACACCAAAGGTGAACGTGGCACCCGAGCCGTCGAAGAACATCGTTTCGGCATCGAGGCGCAGACGGCCTTCAAAGCTCTTCTTCTTGTCGCTAATAGAGAGCATCTTGGGGAAGATGACTCCCATGCGCTTGATATAGAGGCCTTGCCACTCGGCATCCTTGGTGATGTCGGCCTTCTGGCGGTCATAATTCTTGGGCAGTGCCACGCCGTCGGCATTGCGCTTCTTGGAGTGGTCGTACACAATCTTGTCGCCTGGCGCAAAAGCCCATCCCTTCAGGTCGTCAGGTTCGAACATATCCATCGATGCCTCGGCAAACCAGTCGTCCCACGAGCCAATAGAGGCATGGAAGCGCAGCTTGGGCAGTTCGTTGGTGGCATCGCCCTTAGAATCGACCTTGTGCAGACCGGGGATGGTCATATCGACATCGACATCAAAAAGTTCCAGCTTGTCGGCATGCCAACTGATGAAACAGCCGTCAGTGGGTTCAAGAACATTTTTCGGAGCCTTGAAGGTCAGGTCGAACGACGACTCAGGGTCGTTCACAGTGAAGTCGCCCAGCAGTGCAAGGGTTCCGCTTTCGGGGAGCACACGGCTTGGACTGATACAGAGGCGGGGGGCACCCAACAGCAGGATGTCGTTGTTATAGTATTTGCTATTGGGCAGGGTGAACTCACCCAGCACGTTCATGGTAGCCGACGTAGGCATGAATGCCATGGAGACGATCTGTATGTCGACAGGTGTCTGGTTGATGCTCTTCGGCAGCTGTACAGGCATATAAAGATCCTTGACCTCGCCCTTGAGGAACTGATCCCATACGGCCTGTCCTTTCTTCACATAGTTATAATACTTGGAGATGTTGATGGTCTGGGCCAGATTCTTCACCTTGTCCGTACTCTTCTGCTGTATCTCCTTGGCGTATGGGATGCGGGTATCCCCAATCAGATTGTCGATGCCCCAGTCGGAGAACAGTTTGTCGACCACCTCGCCGTCGCTCAGCGATTTCTGCTCTGGCTCCTGGTAGGTCACTGCCTTTCCGCCATAGACAATGTCGGCGGTGTTGATGTAGAGGGAGTCAAACTTCACGGCCACCATGCACTTGATGCCCATCGGCTTCCATTCCACATGGCCTTTTCCCTCGAAGTATTCCTTTTTGTTTTTGCTGACTTTCTTAATTTCGTCGATGACCATTTGATATTCACCGATACCCACAGTCTTTCCCACGAAGTCGCTTGCCTTTTTCTTAGTCGGAGTACGGTCGGGAGCCTGCCCCATGTCGGAACAGACGAAATACTGGTGAGCCAAGTGCTCGGCCATTGCAAAGTCCATCACATTGTCGTCGGACTCTATGTAGCGTATCGACTTGCAACCTGCCTTTGGCAATATGCGCACCACGATATAGTCGTTGGCAGCCAATTCGTACTTTTTCAGATCGTCCCACTCAATCTCCAGGCTGTTCTCCTTGACCGTCTTGGTGAAGAAGGGCTTTCCCTTGACAGCCTCCTCGATACCTTTTGAATGATCGCCCTTGAACAACTGCACGTCGTAGGTGAACTTAATGGTGTCCTGACGGTTGCCTTCGCCACTGCTGAAGGTGGCCTTGCGCCACTCGAAGCCCATGATGTCGCCGATGAACATTTTGCGGGCCATGCCCTCCTGGAAGGTGGGAAGCGTGATGCGTGGCTTCTTGAAGACGTAGAGGGAGTCCAGCTCCTGACGCTTGTCCTGCATCCCGCCGACAGCGCCATAGTCGTCGCCATCGTCCTCACCCTCTCCTTTGCCAGCGTTTTCTTTGTCTTTGTCCTTGTCTTCATCCTCGTCCTGCTTCACCTTCACAGGCACCACCTGGAAAATCTTCAGGTCGCTCTTTCCCTCATTCTCAATAGAGGTGTAGTTCAGGTTGTTGGCATTGGCTCCATTGGTTCTCGCAGTCACCTGCGCGACATAGGTCTTACCCTCCTGAAGACGGCTCGGAGCAAAATAGTTGGTCGGAATCATGCACAAAGGCACAGTGAGGTCGGTCACCTGATAGACAGCGAAGTTCTGACGCATAGCGACATCGGGGGTCTGCATGGCCATCAGCTCGACGATTTTCACGTCATAGCGGAAGGTGACGGCACCCGGATTACAGTTGATGACGGGCGCTTTCCACGTGAACAACGGGTTGGCAGGGTCCAATTTTGCCACTGAAAGCAAAGACTGTCCGCCAGCAGCCATAGGCAGCAGGAACTCAGGTGCCTGCGCCTTGTAGCAGATAGTGAAGACACAGGAACCGGCCGACGGATTGCTCACCGCCACAGGGTTGGCCAACTGCGGGTTCCACTTGTATGCCACCATCCTGGCCTGATACTGGCCTTCGGGCAAGAGTCCCAACGAACCGTTGCTATAGTTGCTGAACAGTCCCGGGGAAGCCATGATCTCCTTTGAAGGGATGTAGTTGAACAAGGTCTTTATCTCGGCCATGTTCAAGATACGGGTAGAGCCGGCCTGAATGACAATGGGCTGCGAGGGCTGGCGCTTAGCCGGAGTGGCTATCGAGAGTCCGTCGTTGGGTAGAATGTGGTCGACGGCGAGCGTAAGATAGACATTCTGAACGGTGTTCGAGTTGTTGGTGATCGATACGTTGAAATAATTGCCGGGATTAGATATATAGAGTAGTGCCTGTGGCGGCAGCACTTGCTGGACAGGAGTCAATGTCACTACAACATCCTGTGCCCAAGCCGACAATACCTGCAATGCAAAAAAGACTGCTAAACCGATGTGTCTGAATGCCTTCATATCTTCTTTATTGTTTTGTCGTACATTAATTTCTATAAAAGTCGTCACGCTCATTTCTTCTTCTCGCCCTTCCGCTTGATTTCAAGCAGCGAGAAAGTGTAAACATAGTTCAGGCTGGCCGTGATGTCACGGTTGTTCACCCTGGAACGACGGTGGTTCTGGTTCACGTCACCGTATGTGTTGATACCGGCTGCGAGAGAGAAAGAGTGCACCTTTTTCAGTGTGTAGCCTGCCGACAGGTCGAAGCCGATGGAGAGGCTCTTCGAACGTGTCTTCACCTCATTGTAGATGATATTGAACACGGCTGACAGGTTGAGATTCTTCTCTTCGAAGAACGAACGGCTGGCCGTCAACGAGAAGATGTCACTGGTATACTTGGTCTGGTAGCCCCTCGAGACCTGATGGCTCAACGACGAGGCAAGGTTCAGCTCCCAGCTCTTGATGTCCATGCTGTAGGAGGCACCGAGGGCCGTTGCCTTCACGTCGCTTACGCCGACAGAGAACTTGTTGAGGTCTTTGTTCTGAGTATAGCTCAAGGAGAGCGAGACGCTGTGTCCCAGCGTTTCCGACTGGGTCATGAAAGTGGGCGTGAAGCTCAGGCTGTGCATAGCCCTGCGCACCTCGGTTGAGTCCTTCACGGGAATCGTACCGTCACTCTGCGACTGCAGGTAGCCGTTATAGCTTGCGGCCAAGTTGAACTTCGTACCCAAGCGTGTGGATGCCGTGAGCGAATAGACGTAGGCGTTGGTGGTGTAGAGCTGCTTCTTGGTGAGGTTGTCCGACTGACCTGAGAAGGTGGCGGCCAGCGTCAACGACTTGAAGAGCTGGGTAGTGGCGTTGACACCCAGACTGTGGTAGTTGTTCGACATGTAGTAGGTGCCGAGCGAGAGGAAATCCGGCTGCACCATCCGATAGAACAGCGACGCGCTCAGTCCCTGCATGCTGTAGCTGACACTTACATCACCGGCAAAACGCACCAGTGAGCTGTAGCGCGGCTCTATGAGTGAACTGAAATTCGTGGCAGCGCCTTCCGTGATCTTCTCAGCCTCCATGTCGCCAGTGAAAAGAGAGGTGGCCAGATTGGCGTTCAGCGAAAGGTTCTTGATGATGTTCACTCCACCCTTGAGTGCAATGGCGATGTTCTCCTGCGGAAGAACCAGGCGCCGCCAGCGGTCGTCCAAGGACTTCGGACGGTCGTAGGCCCGGAGCACATAGAGGTCAAGGTAAGCTTTCTGACTGCCATAGCCGGCCTTGAAGCCCCACCCTAAGCGCTTGTACTGCGGAGCGCGTGCGGAAGGATCCTCGGGGTTGTCGTTGACGGCATTGCGCAGCACGCCGTAGAACGCGCCGAAGCGCAACCGCTTGTTGTCATCGTACTCCACACCCACGCCGTTGAACGACATGTTCATCACATAGCTGCTGAAGTCCATGGAACTTTGTCCGAGGTGTCCCGTCCACTGCTTATACTTTGGAGTCAGGTTGAAAGACAATTGGGGATAGCTGAACTCCAGGTTGTCGTTGCTGTAGTAGACCGAGAAAGGCATGGAGATGCCATAGACGCTGATGTTCAGGTTGGCATAGAACGTGTTACCCAATGGCGAGCCGTATGTGTTGCCCGCACTGCTGTAATGATAAGTGTTGTTCGTGCCCACCGCACCGGTGATGATGAGGGGGTCACTCTTCGCTATCTGGCTTATGTCCTGCGCCTTTACATTCGCGGAAAGTGCAACGAGTAAAGCCATCAGGCACGCCTTCCCGGCCTGACCTGTCATCGTGTCGAATATGCTTGTTCTCATTTGCGTATGATTTTACGTGTTATACGACGGCCACTTTCCGTGACGGATTCAATGTAGACACCCTTTGCAGGGTTGTTGCCAACGCTGCGACCGATCAGGTCATAGACAGCGGTGGTAGCCAGTTGAGGCGCAGTGTTTCCCGCTATGCCCGTAATGCTGACAGGATTGCTGTGACTGCCAGCCTTGCCGCTGAAGGCGACAGTGGCCGACGGTGCGCCCTCCAACTGTTCGGTTGTCTTGTTGAAGAGCCTGAAACAAACCTTTTCGCCTGGTTCTCCGTTCACCGTGATGTACAGGAGACCGTTGGCGGCAAGTTCTCCACCTCCGCGATACTCATTGCCCACGAAGGCTTTTACACAATAGTTCTCAACGTTGGCCACACCGTCCAACCGCGCTACCACAGCCATGCAGTCGGCATGTTGACGGGGAATCGCACTCACCTCCGACAGGAGCGAAGGTGACTCGGCTGCGCGCACAGGCTCCGCATCGGGGGACAACGTGGCCGGTCCCCAGTTCAGCGAGCGTTCATTCTCGCCTTCGGTATAATAGATGTAGCCCTGTCCTGCCTCCAGCTTGAAGGCATTGCTGGTTATCCACTTCTCACCATCATATTCGGCAAATCCGTTCTGGCCGATAATCATGTCGTTCTCCACGACATTTTGCGACAGGTACTTGCTGAGCGCGTCTATTGAATGGTCCATCTCGTGAGGATAGGTCACCCAAGTGTAACCCTTGCCCACCTTCGGCAGGGTGAGCGAAGTGCTGCTCACCAGGTCAGCCCCTCCTACAGTGATAATGAATTTGTCTTCGTTCTCTTCCTGGAAAGCGGCCTTCACCTTGTACATGCCCTCGGTAGGTGTCAGCTTGGTGAGGCTGCCGAAATATCCCTCCTTGGGGTCATAGAACAGGGTCTTCTCCTGCGAGCGCATCTCGACAATCAGGTTCGCATTGTCCACAACACAGCCGCTGAGGAATTCTTTCGTAAGGGGTATGCTACTGCCTTGCTTACTGCTGACGGCATAGAGCGACAGCCAGTTCCATCCCGCCTGCAACGGATAGTCAGCGGAGACGTTCACCTGGCACGTAGCAGCCTGTTCCTTGCCGTTATACCTTATTTTCACAGAGTGTTTTCCAACGTACGCTCCACGCACATTCCATTTCAGACCCGATTCGTCAGCCTTCGTAGCAATGGCCGAAGGCTCACCGTTGGCAGCCTTGCTGAACACCAGCTCGACTCTTGAAGGCAGGAAGTCGGCATCGCCCTCCTTGGTCAGTGTCAGCGCCACGTCGTTCCGTCTTGAGGCGTTCAGCGTCTGGGTGGCAAACGACAGCGTCACCTGAGGGACGACACTCACCTTCACCTCCATGACGGCCTCCGTGCCGGAACCGTCCTTCGCGCGGAACGTCACCTTCGACGTACCAACGGCCTTACCCGTCACCTTCATGTTGTCGGCATCCAAGTCAATGACGGAGGTTTTCTGCACCACCACGTCCAGTGACTTGTCGGTAGCATTCTCTGGAAGCACTTTCACGGTGTAGTCATAGGTCTCGCCTACGTAAGCATTGAGCGTCGAGGGTGTGACCTCAATCTTGGTGACGGGTATCACCTTTTGCTTCACTGTGATATAATATGTGAGCGTTGCCTTTTCATTGTCCTCAGATATGACAGTGAGCACATCGGTACCGGCTTTCTTGGCAACGATGGTGACAGGCGACGTTTCGGTTTCTTGCTTGATGGCTACGATGTCGTAGTCGTTGGTGAACTTCACGGCCTTGTTGGTGGCATTTTCAGGGAGGACGGAGAAGTCGAGCAGCAACTCGTCGCCTTCTGTCATCTCGATCTGGTCGGAGGCCATGTTGTTCCTGATTTCCTTAACGGAGATTTTTTCCGGTGCGGCCTCAACCTTTACGGTGGCCTCAACGGTGAAATTGCCGGGAGTGGCCTTTACGGTGACCTTGCCCTGGCCTATGGCACCGGCGGAAATGACACCGGTGGTGCTGACCGTAAAGGCAGCTGAGCTGCTGGTGTAAGTATAGCTCAACGTGGTCAGCAACATTGAATGGTTTTCAGGGGTGAGGGAAGTCTGCAGACTATAGGTCTCACCCACCTTCATCGTGATTTCCGTGGCAGGCAGTGTGATGCCCGTCACGGGAACGACGGTAAACGAAATGGGAGAGGACGGCGAACCATAGCTGCCCTCCTCGCCCTTGGAAAAGTCTTGCGAGGCAATCTGATACTCCAGTCCATTGCTGTCGCGCAGACGGAACGTGGCTGTGGCGGAATCGTTTTCATCGCCCCAGACACGGATAAAGAAGACGCCCTTGCCAGAGGTATTGCCCGTGGGCATCCACTCGCTCGCGCCGCGCAGCTCACTGCCGACGAAAGCCCCGATGGCTCCGTCGACAGCGGCATACAGGCTGTTGATGTTCTCACCTGCGGCGTTTTTGAGGATGACGTAATAGATGGATGAGGCGTGATACTGTCGCCCGTCAGCCATCTGATATCCCTGCGCCCTCAGTGCTAAAGGAAGCACTGAGA
>Ga0326511_10001523_pt1 | contig 19172 bp, 6 predicted proteins | sample 0_2496_0518_D_FD_203701 | JGI IMG/M metagenome (GOLD analysis project Ga0326511, IMG submission 203701) | Bovine rumen microbial communities from UC Davis, California, United States - 0_2496_0518 | ecosystem: Host-associated > Mammals > Digestive system > Stomach > Rumen | place: USA: California... | reverse complement strand
TTTTGATCGCGGGAAATCGTTTCTTGATGCTTATTATCACGTTTCTTTATTTTATCACGCATCCAATCAAGAAAATCTGCAATCTTTTTGAAAGCAATAGCTAATAGAACTATAAATATGATTATCTGCGCTGTTGTAAAAGATGATAATAATTCGATTATTTCAGATGCGAGTATCATCTTTCCTATCCTCCTATCCGCAATATCTATCTATATTCTATTTTTCTTGTTATGATATTAAAGTAATTCGTCCTATTCTTCTGTAATTTCTTCGTTTTCTTCAGGCTGCGGAGATTGTTTTTCCGCAGCCTGGTTTTGTGCAGCAATAGCTTGCCGCATATAAGCATCATATTCTTTATTTACTAATGAAGCAACATCATTAATAATATAACGTACAATACCAATAGGTAGTTGACTATTTTGAGTTGCTTCAATTAAAGCTTGTCTATATTGTTCCATAATGATATTTACATCTTGTTCCATGTTTTTATCTCCTTTTTTCTCTTTTTAATATACACTCATAACTACACGAGAACTATCACCTAATGTTCCAAGAGGTGCTGTTGTGTAGCCAGTTAAGAAGCCCATTGATCCAACAATAGATCTTATATAATCTTCTAAAGAAGAGCTTCCAATATATAAAGAATTTACTCTTGCTATATTTGTAGTTAAAGTATTGCCAACAGTAACATTTTGCAAATTAGCTTGACCACTATTATCAATGCTATAAGTACCAATATGAATTCCACTTGAGTCTAAATTTAAACCGGTTCCAAAATTAAGTGTAGCGCCAGACTCAAGAGCTAATGTTTGACCAGTACCCATTGTTAATCTTCCATTATAAGTGCTATTCCCTGTAAAAACAAAGCCTGAAGATGTTGCTGTCATATCAGCGGTATTACCAATTTTAAAATGTTCTCCTTCAGGCAATACTAATCCACCTTGTCCCCAAACGCCTTTACCTATTTTAACAGAACTTCCTACATAGGTATTATCTGGGTTTGAGAATGATGCAACTCCATTTTCATTAATTGACCATGTTGGACCACCAATAGAACCATTAGGATTAATATAAAAACTTCCAAAGTTAGCATGTCCATCACTACAAATATTTACATCTCCAGTGTAAGACTTTAACCTATCATCTTTAATAACCCAACCACCAATGCGTCCTTTTTGACTAAATATTGTACCATCTACCCTTACTTCTCCAGTAGTATCTACACTAAATCGTGGATGATATAATAAGTAAGTTATTGTTTTTCCTGATTTTGTATCTAGATAATATGTTACATCTCTTTGGAAAGGCTCTCCATCTGCGGGAGTCACCCAAGGATACCATTTATAATGTAAGAATATTGTTTGTGGATCTTTTCCATCTGTACTTGCATTAGTCTTACCTATTTGACCGCTTTCTGCCATAATTTTCCCGCGGATTCCTACAGAAATTTTTTGACCACCACTATCTGTTTCTGATGAAGTTGAATTAGATTCAACCCAAAAGTTTTTATGGTAAAGGACATATTTATGGTCTTTAAAAGTGTAATTAATAGACACTTTATCCGTATTATCTCCAAAATGACCAGAGGTAGCTTTAATAGCACCTGTAACCTCTACATTTGTTGCATGAAGTTTTCCTCCATAAGTGACGCTAAATTGAGTACCACTAGGTGGTGATCCAGATATTCCTGATAATCTCCCTGTTCCCGCCCAAATAGCTATTGTATTTGAACTAACAGACTTGCTAGAAGGAACATAAATACCAAAACTTTCTGTCGCTAAATTGCTTGGCTCTAATTTTTTACCAGCCATTAAATTACTATACTTACCTTGACTCTCAAGAACATCTCCTTCATTATTAGTAACTGGTTTATATAGATAATCTTTACTAAAATACCACCCCGCAAGTCTTGACCAGTTTTCGGGATTAGGATCAAGTATAATTTGAGAAGCTCCGCTTGGTCCAAAAGCAGCTAATCCAGTTTTAGCATCTAAAAATAAAGTTTGTTTAGTTTTATCTCCTGGATTAGGTGTATTTTTACCATATCCAAATCCAAATAATCCAACAGATGATTCAGGCTGTGCAGTACCACTTCCTGAAGGAGTTACATATCTTATGTTCTCTCCAATACTAATACCTACAAATTGATTATCTCTATCTTTAATTCCAGCGGAAACTTTATTTGTAATTAAATAACTTTGTTCACCATCGTCATCCATTACAATAGATTTACCATCCCATGCGTTTAATTCAGGAGATTCATAAGAATTACAATAGATGTTAATAGGTAATATTACTTGTGCCTCATATTTATCATATTGTATAGTTAATTCCACCCAAGAATTTAATAGAGTTTGTTCATACATGCTTTCATAAGTAGCTGCGGGGATGATATATACATCTTGAGCGTAGCTAATTTGATCAATTTCTGTCCAAAAAGCAGGTATAAATTCACCTTGCTCATATACATGTTGACTTCCATCTGGATAACTAACTGTGGTTGAAGTATTTTTAAAATATGCATGAGTACATTTATAATAAACATTATTATAAATACATATTTGATTTTCTTTTATTTCATTACCTAAATCTGTATAATTACTAGCTTGTCTAATTGTGCTTAATCCGTTTTGTCTAATTTGTAATCCTGGAGAAGGTCTCCATTGAATAACAGCAGTAGGATTATTTGCAAGAGCAGCTTCTATTACTTCATTAGTTATATTTCTTTCATTCTCATCATATATATAAAACCTAAAAGGAGTTTGACTATTATAAGATGGGTTATGGCCTGTTGAATCATACATTACTTGATCAAATCCGCCTACGATAGAAATATGTCTTGCGGGATCTATATTATTTGGCATTTCCCCGCCATTATTTCTATAAGTCCAATTAAAATAATAATAAGGTATTCCGCAATAAGCAAAATTTCTAAAATCTCTTCCATCAATATTAACAGAAGAAGAAGCTCTAATTATATTATGCGCTATTGTTCTTTCATTAAGTGCATTAATATAATAAGGTTTAACAGATAAATCAGGCTCAAGACTAGTTCTTGATAATTGCAAAGTTGCTGTATCGCTATTTGTCGCGCCAGATAATGTAAATACACTTTGATAATGAAAAGTCATATTCCCAACAGTAATATCACTTTTTGGCGGTTTTGTCACTTCCCAATCATAAGTAATAGTAGAATTTGTATCAGGAATATAATTCCATTCTGCTCTATATTGGGCAGTAGAAGAATCTTCTATATTAATAATATCTCCATCTTTATGCGGCAATTGAGCAATACTTAAATTAACATAACGTCCATCATCGATTGAACATGGCTGTAAACGTCCTTCAACCCTCGTCAAACTTGCATAATTATTTGTAGCAAATAAATATGGATTAGCAAGATGTCTAGCACTAGGTCCATAATATCTAGAAGACGTATCAACATTATCTGATTTGCTTTTTGTTTTAAAACTTAAATAAGAATATTTTTGTTGTGCTAATACCGGTTCTCTATAATTATTATTGTAAGTAGGACTATTAATAGTTAAAATCCTGTTAGTTCCATTAGTTCCTAACTCACCTTGTTTTGAGAAGGTAAACGAAGTGCTGCCTGAAATAATAGAGCCTTCGTATATTAATTCTAATTCTATATTACTTGTATCCTTACATGTAGAATCATAATCTTTTCTTAAATTAAAATAAAAGAAAGATTCATTTGGTAATTTCCATAAATGATCAGTATCAAATTGCGCAGTCTTACTTGCGTATTTAGTACCTTCTGAGGCGGGAGCGCCTGCTGGATTTTGATAATTTGTTGTAATCAAAGAAAAATTATTATCAACAAAATACCAATTAGGCTTTAAATCATTTATATCTATATTAGGATACTCTTCTGGTTTAGAGCTATCAAAAAGTACAGTACCTTCTTTATTATACAAAACAAAATGTAAAGGCTGTATATATGCACTATCCGGTTGAGTTGCGGTATTTGCGGTTGGAGATAATCCTCTTTCATCATAAATAAAAGTTTGATCTCCATTAATGATATCTACATAATAATCTAATGTACTTCCCGCCTCATTTACTAGATTAATCGTTTGAGTACCTATTTCATATGATGAATTATTTTGAGTTAAAATAGCAGATACTCTAAAAGTTGTTCTTAACCCAATCTTAGATGCGGGTACCTTATATAAAGTATTAAATACTTGATCTCTTTGCTCAACTGGAATGTTATCTTCAGGTTCAATAGAATCAATCTCCGCGTTAATAAATGAAGGAATTGCACCATCTGTAATATCTTGTAAATATTTTGCAGTTACTCTACTTGGTCCGGTAATAAAATATCCTTGGGTATTTTCATAATTACTATTATAGTAAGATTGTAATTTATTTTTCTGCCAAGTTATAATCGCATTAGAACGTTGTTTACATCTTGTATAATATGTAGATTGTTGCTGATCATCTTTATTATAACTTTTCATTTTCTTGTCATAATAAGAAAATCTTTCTATACAATTTGCTTTTAACTCATCTCCATTTAAATAAGATGCAACTTCTTCATCTGTTTTCATCTCATTATCATATTGATTTTTGCCAGTAGCGTCGCAATCACTAGACCATTCTAAGTTAAAAAGTAACGTAGATGCAATATCTGATCTTTTCGTATAAGGTAATGCTATCTCTTGTCCATCTTTTAATTGTGCCCACTTATATGTAACACGACTATCTAATGTCATACTGTTATCTGGTATATCAGCACCAGGGATATCTTTAAACACTCCAGCACCTAAAGTAAAATAGCCAGAACCATTATAAGCAATTTTCTTATTATCTAAAGAACTTAATAATACATAATACCCGTTAGGGTTATATACTGCAATTTCTTCAGACTCATATAATGAACCCCCATATTTTACTACACATTTTACATTAGTTTCTTTCCCCATACTTAATACACGAGGCAGAAAAATGCTATCAACATTTGTGATATAAGTTAATTTATCTCTAGTACAAATTAAAGGGTAGTCAGAACTAATAGTTACTGTTGAATCATCTTTTAGTTCTGCAATAGTTTGAGCATTAGAAGTATTTAAAGCACAAGGATTTAAACAATACCACCCCATACCAAGCTCTTCACAATATCGAGGGTTAGAAGTAGTATTTACTTGAGAATCTTTTTTACCCCAGAAAAATTCAAGTCCTTGTCCAAAAGGATCAGCTACTTCATTTCCGCGAATATAAAAAGTAGCTTTTAAATCCATGTTTTGAATATTCTCTGCAATATCAAACATAAATCCTTGTTCGCTACTAATTCCTACTCTATATATATCATCAACTTTATTATAAAGTTTTTTAGCCGCTTGTAAAGATAAATCACTAACTAATATATCATCAAAAGGTTCATCTAAAGATTCTTCAAATCCTCTAACAAAACCAGCAATACTCTTAATTTGTTTTATTTTTAATTTTGTATTATCTGTATTAGGAATTTCCCAAAAAGCATATTGCGGGACTGGTTGAGTAAAATGAAAAGGCGAACCTGACATCATAAAAGTGTTTAACTCATAACTTCTATCTTCCTCTTCATTTTTATCATTTATATAAGTAATAACTATACGAATACCATAATCACCTGTACCATTTTCATTACGGTCTTCTTTTAGTTTAGTTTGAAATCTAACTCCTAATCTAAAATATTCACTTTTTTGTAAAAGTTGAATTAAATTTGTATCTATTGTAAAATAATTATTATCAGCTCCTGCCTGATAATAATATTTAGTGTATTCTTCCTCTGGACTTGGTCCAGTACAACTATATGTAGATAAATTTAATGTTTTATTTTCTCCTAACTGAGAAATAAGCATATTCCCGCTATTGACTTTATACATTTGCTCATCTTCTAAATTAGTTAAATAAATTTTATCATTACTACTATTAGAAGCAGAGCCTATAATTAATAACCGTCCATTCATATCTCCATTAGGAACTAAAACATAAACAAGAGAACCTGATGAATAAGTATATTCATTTACCTCTCCTTGAGCATAGGCAGTAAAATATCCATTTTGATATTTAATTTTATATTGCCCATTGGTTTTATCTATGCAATATTGAATAGTTGCTAAAATAGTCTTAGTAATTTTACTTTGAGATACTGTCTTTTCTGCCATTCTTTGGATAGTGTTTATTAATGACTGTTGTATCTCTTTAGATTGTAACTGAAGTTTATCCATTTTAGCAATCCTCCTTTTCTCTCTAATGACTATATATTTTATAAAAAATGCAAAAAAATAATTAAATGATTTTGCCCAAAATTTAATTGCGGGATTTGCTTAATTTTAAGCAAATCCCGCATATTTTTAATTAATATTAGGTATAACTGAATATGACTGTTGTATTCCATAATTTTCAAGACTTAAGAAAGCTTTATAGATTTCATCTGCGCTACTTACTCCGCTAAAGTCAGCGTTAATAACCATATTCTTACTATCATTATTAGTAACTCCGCCTGTCATGCCGGAAATATTAACTCCACTAGCAAAAGAAGACGCTATGTTAGATGAAGAAGCAATAATTGATTTTGCTAAAGCTTCAATAGGTAATGAACGAAGAATTTCAACTGCGGAAAGCATATTCTTTGTATCAGAAGCATTAAGAACGAGTTCTTTTTGATGGAGCATAGCAAGTCTACCATTAGAACTATTCCAATTACCTGTGTACCCACCAGTATCAAAAGATTTCCACTCTCTGAATTTTTTAATAATATTATTTACAAAATTACTTAAAGCAGATTGAGCTTCAGGTCCAGGACCACCAGCATCAAATCTTAAAGTTCCATGTGTTACCCATGCAGTGTGTCTTGCATTAATAATACCCTTTAACATCTTTTCAGCATCATCTTTAGTTTGGAAACTCCATTCATTTCCTTGAGTTCCATCATAAACAACATAAGGACCAGAATTTTGCCCAGTATTAGTTCCTCCACCATTAGCACCAGTACCAGAGCCATTTCCAGTAGAAGATGTAGTTGGATAAACTGTATTATAAGTAATTGCAGATGCTTGTTTTGCTGCGTTAATAGCCGCAGTAACCTGAGTAACCGCAGTTACCGCAGTAGTTGCTAATTGATTTAAAGCATTGTTAGCAGCTTCAATAGCCTGAACCGCCGCATCTTTTAAATCATTATAAGCATTTTCTGCATTTCGAAGATTGCGTTCTTGTTCAGCTAATGAATCACTAGTTTCATCTAACATATCTTTAAAATCTTCGTTAGTATCTACTAATGTTTGCAAAGTATCAATAGTAGGATCAAGACCAGTATCACGAAATTTTTGTAAGTCAATACCTGCCTGGTCAAAAACATCTTTTGTTTGTCTGCCATATTCTTCATTAATCTCTTGTAATTCGTTAAATGCAGTAGTTAAAGCACCTGTAAAACTTTCTTCTCCGCCACCTACCCATTCATCCATTAATTGACTTATAGTAGCTTCATTTTGTTTAAGAATATGCGCTTCATTAACATTATCAAAATATTGAGCAACTCCATCATAAAGATCTTTACTATTCTTTGCTGCTTGTTCTTGAATGAATTTAACTTTTTCTTCGGCTATGAACGCAAGTTCTGTATATTTATTATATCTTTCTATATCACCTGCTCTAAGCGCTTCATTAGCTTTTTGAGTATATTCATATACATCTTTTGTAGCTTGTATTCTCTGTTCTTTTAAATCTAAATTTTGCTTCTTAACAATTTCATACCATGCTTTTTGTGCAGCTAAAGAATTTTGATTAGCTTCATCAACAGCATCCGCATTTTCAACATATTGATAATTATAATTACCCTGAGAATCACGTCTTAATCTTAAATTACTTTTGTTTCTTTGAGCATCTTCAAGAGCCATTTGAGCTTTCATAATTTCAAGACGAGCTTTAGATTCTTCAATATCGTATGCAGTTAATTTATTTAATGATCTTAATTTATTTAATTCTTGATCTCTAAATTCATTTAACTTTTGTTGATTTTCTGCGGAAAGACCTATCGCATTTGCTGCATCATTAAGTGTATTGGTATATTCTTCCATATTAATATAACGTTCAACATTATCAAAATATGAATTAGCATAATCATTAATTAATTTCCACTCATCTTCAATAGCATCAAAACCAAGTCCTTTAGTTAAACTTTTTTCAAGTTTATCAAAAGTTTGATTAGTTAATAATTCAATTTGCTCATTAGTATCTTCTAAAGCTTGTTCAACAGATTGATTAAATGCATCAAGATTTTTTAACCAATTTTCACTTTCCTTTTCATATTCTTTTTTTGCATCTTTCCACTTTTGGGTATCTTTATCGGCTGTATCGAGAATTTTTTTCGCAGCTTCCATGCGCTGTTTTGACCATTCTGCAGCTTGCTTATTAGTTTCAATAGTCTCAAGATTATTTTTATGTCTTAATTTATATTGTTTATTTAAAGCATCATATGCTTTTTCACCATCAATTAACTTAATTAAATTAACATTATGTTCAAGTTGTTTTCTAATATTTTCCCAACCTTTTTGTTGTTTTTCTATTTTTTCTTGAGCTTCATCAAGCATATTAAAGTAATTTTCTCGAATTTCGTCAACTTCTCCTTTTGCGTCCCTTAAAGCTGACATTAATTCATCTCTATACTTCACTAAGTTATCATGTGATGCGGCAGTATCATCTTCAAATAACCCAGCTCCACCTGATGAAGCAGCTGCTAGTTGAGCTTGAACCATATCTACTGTTTCAGTTAAATGATTGGTTAATTCACCAACAATTCCGCTACCAGAACCACCAAGACCAACAAGATTTTCTAATTGCTTCATACTTCCCGCAATTTTTTTACCAAAATCATTGTCGTCTACGTCTTCGATAACTTCTTCCCAGAAATCATTCCACTCTTTTTTGGCATCACTTAACTCTAAATGAACATCTATGTCATGATTAAATTCTCTAACATTAGTTTCAATCTGGTCATAATGTTTAGATTGTAACTCATCTAAAGTTCCTTGAAGATCAGAATAACCAGACTCATATTCTCCTATTGCTTTTTCAATAGCATCAATACGATTTTTTTCGGTATCCATTTGTGCTTTGTAAGCTTCTTGTTCCGCGGCAGACATGTTGTTGTATCTTTGAACCATTTGATTATAACCTGCATAAAGTTGATTTAATACACCTTCTGCATTAGTCATAACGCTACCATCAGAAGAGAATGTAACACCTACATCTTCAAGTTGTTTGCGGCGAGTAGACAAATCGCCAACTTGCATTTTTTGCTTACGCTCTAATGTTGCAATTTGTTTATCTAATAACTTTTGCTCTTCTTTTAATGCTTTCTTTTGAGATGCACCCCAGGAATGCTCATCAATGGTTTGAATACGTTTAAGAGTAGATTCAATATTTTTAAGCTCGGTATTGATTTCACGATAAATGTCTTCTTCACGTTCAAGTGGATTTTCTTTATTAGGCTGCTTTGTGGAACCGCCTCCACTACTGTCGCTTGATTTTTTAGTTCCTCCAGAATTACGTTTAGAAGCATTATTCATAGCACCGGAAGCTTTTTTAGTAATAGAATTGATCTTTGGCGGCTTTCCATTTGTAGTCATTGCCATGGCATCCATAACGCCATCAGCTTCATAAAACCCATCTTGATATGTATGAGTACGAGTTTTTAAAAGAGTAACTGGTTGATCTCCATACATAGTAGTAGTAGTTCCAAAGTCTACTGTCTCAGTGACGTATTCTGGAACTGATTGATGCACCATTTGTGGTTCTGTCGCAAAATTAGCTTCAAATCCCATTGAATCAAATAAAGCGTTCACTTGATCTACAGTTAACCCAACATCAGCGATCATTTTATTCATAGCAGCAATCATTGAAGCGTCATCAAAAGTAGCTCCAACTTCAAGGTTTCTGCTATCTAATTCTGCTTGCCATGATTGAACCTTTGATAATAAATCATCTCTAAAACTTTCATCATTAAGTTTAAGATTCATTACTACATCTTTTGCAAGAGCAGTTCTTAAACTGTCAATGGCTTCAGCATCACCTTCAGCTGCCTTTCCAATTAATTCAAGATTCTCGTTTAAGAAATTAGAGGATACATAATCTTCTGAAATATCAAGCAATTGACTCATTGCCTTCCGCATTCCAGAAAGAGCATCTAAATATTCTTGAGAATCTTTATTACTATGTTGAAGCATATCACTCCAATTTTCAAAATTGGATGATAATTCTTCAATACCTTTATTCATCTTCATGATTGATTTAGCAACTTTATCTGCGGCGTCGCCATCTTCTTCTAAAGAATCTGCTAATTCATCTGAAGATTTTGCAATTTCTTGTATATATTTTGTATAATTTTCTAACTGTTCTACATCAAGCCCTTCAATATCCTGAGCACGATCAAGTTGCATATAACGTTCAGCATAATCAGTATCTGTAATTTCTCCAGCCTTATACAATTTTTCAAGATCTTCTATATCTTGGACAGAAGCAGCTAATTCTTTAGAATGAGCTGCTATACTAGCAATTTCTTTATCAATCTCTTTAACTGTCGCTTCATATTGATCTATTATTTCTTGTGCTTTTACATCATTTTCATTTTGATATTCTGCGATTTTTTGACCTAATTCTAACTTTTTTTCCATTAAAGATTGTTGCTTATTTAATTCACCATTTTCTTTAATTATAGCATTTATTTCATTTTGTAAATTTTCTTTATCTTTTTCTGTTGCATTATAAGTCATTCCATCTGCAGATTTAATTTTTCCAGATTCTAACTGCTGTCTAAGATTTGCAATTTCTTGAACATTTTTTGTATATTTTTCTCGATTTAATGCTAATTGATTATCTAGATTTTTTTGGTAATCTTCATTAGCCATAACATCTAAATGTTGTTTATCAACATTATATTTTTCAGCTAAATTAATTAGTTCAGTGTAATGCTGTTCTATTTGTTGTTTTTGATTATCTAAATCTTCAATAGAATTAATAATTGTTTTTTTATTATAACTCTCTTGTTCTATAGCTAATTCATCAAAATATTTTCTTAATTCTCTTTTTTGTTTTTGCGTATCAAATAGCCTAAATTCACCTTCAGTTAAATCACCAAGAGGACCATTAGAAAATAAAGCAGTAATATCTTCATCTTTAAATTCATCTTTATTTAAACCAATAGTGATAGGAACTAATAGACCACTTTTTGCTTGCCCATCAATAAGAGCTTGTGCTCCATCTAAAAATGCTTGAGCATCTTTTCCTCCATATGCTTTATATATATCAATATGGTCATTTAAATAATTTAATTGTTCAGCAGTTAATTGCTTATTTAGACCTTTAACGATTCCTTTTACTTCATCCGTAAGTCCTGCATATGCAGTACCAACCGCCCCAGATTCAGCAATTCTTTTCTTTGCCCATTCCTCTGCTTTTTCGTCATCGTTAAAGATACTTTGAGCTTGTTCTTTTAATTGAGTAAAGGCAACATCATATTCTTCAAAAGTTCCATTAGATTTAATATCAATACTATTTTCAATATTACTTAATTGAGCTTCTTGCTTAGCAGTTAATGCTTGCGCAGTAGTTGAAAGCATTTCTTGCTCACTACCCATAATTTCAAGTAATCTACGAGCAGCAGCAGAGCCATTCTCCTGAAGAGCTTTACGTAACTCTGCTTCGTTTTCAACCATTGCATTAACAAATTGCTGTAAATTAATATGTCCACTATCAGTTACAATATCAATATGATTATCTCGTAAAATTTGAGCGATACTAGCTGTATCTGAACTATCTCCTAAATCAATGGTATTAATTCCCTTTTCAAGATCTCTTTCAGACTCACTTAATACTTTTGCATTAATATCTGTAGAAATTGCATTCTTTAAACGCTCTATTTGTTCTGCTGAAGAATCAATAACTTTATTATTTGCATCTTCTTGAAGTTGCTTCATCATTTCATCTAACTCTTCTAATGAAGATGTAGCAACTTGAGCAGCTTTTGCAAATTCTCCATGATCGATTAAAAGTTTACGAAGATCATCTCGATAGGTTACTGAAGTTTTATCTAATGCATCATAACTTGTTTTTAATTCATCTACTGCTTTTTTGTGTTCTCTTGCAGCTTCTGCAGCCTCTCTAGATGCTTCAGCAAGATTTTTTGCATTTTCCGCTTCTTTCTCAAATTCAGCTTGTCTTAAAGCCATAACCGCTTTAACAACAGCCATAATACCTGCGGCAATACCTAAAATTAAACCAAGTTTACCTTTAGAAAATACTTCTCCTAATTTACCGCTAATCTTACCTAGTCCTTGGTTTAATTGACTTACTGCCATTAAAGAAGTCATCGCGGTAGAAGTAATACCAGAAATAACAGAGCCAATAGACGCTTTACCAGAAAAAATTTCAGTAACTAAATTTCCAGTAGTTCTAAGAGAATTATTAAAAGAAGTAATACCGCCTATAAGTTGAGTAATACCTTGAATACGATTTTGTCTTTTATATACTTTTCCTTGTTCATCTAAAGCTTCATTTTGCTGCTTATATGCTTTTTTTGTTTCTTCTGCTGCTTTCGCATGTTTCTGTTCTTCTTCGGTGAGTTCTTGAGTCTTTTGTTTCATATCGTCAACTTTTTGACCACTTCCATCTAAAGTCTGTTGAACATCTTCAAACTCATCACCTGTTTGTTTTGCCGCAGCTTTAACTTCTTCTAGCCCTTGAGCAATAACATCCCAATTACCTCGAACATCTCCTTTATTATTTCCAAATAAAGTAATAAGTCTATTATAATCTTGCTCTCCAATTTGCCCTGCATTTTTTAATTTCACTAATTCATCTTCTGCAGCGCCAATAGCAGATTTAGCTTTCTTTTCCCAGGCGGTTAAATCTTTAATATCAAAACCAAAAGTACCATTTCCTAAGTCTTTTTCTTTCGGGACTGCCGCTTTTAGCATATTATTTATAACTTTTTCAGCATTTCGAGCATCTCCAATTAATTTTTGAACATCTGTTCGTACTTTTTTAATAGAAGTGCCATCTTTATCCCAACCTTTAGCTAATGCTTCTGCATCAGTATAACGAGATGAATTATCTTTACCTCCAGACGCCGCCTTATTAGCTTCAAATTCTTTTACTTTATTAGCAGCATTTTCTAATTCTGCCTCATATTTTGCTGTTGCTTGTTGTTGAGCATCTCTTGCAACAGCAGTTTTCCTTTGTAATTCTTCTTCAGCTAATTGTTGCTCTTTAATTTTTCCAATTAGTTGAGTACGTTGCATCATATCTTCGCGTTGCTCATTTGTCATACTTTCAGCATAATTGCCCCATTTGCCATAAGCATCACCAATAGCTTTTGCCATACCATCTGAACTAGATGCAGCTTTTGCAAATTCAACATTTGCATCTAATAAAGTTTTAACCAATTTGTTATCTGTAAAACGTTGAATAACCTCATTTATACTAGATGCAATTTTCCCACTAAATAGAGTTGTAAATAATCCAATTAAATGAGTAAAAACACCAGACCCTCCACCAATAACATCAACAAAATCTGTTGCGAACTTTAGGATATTTTTAAATCCATCTGCAAAAGTCTTAATAGTGTCTGGATCAATAAGAGAATCATACATATCCTCCCATTGTGTTTTTAACTGTTGAATATGAGCCTCAGTAGACTCCATGTATATATCTTGCTGTTTTTGAAGTTCTCCAGTAGCATTACGAGAAGTTTCAATAGCATTAGTATACATATCCCAGTTATCAAATAAAGAAACAAGATTATTATATTGACGTTTACCCGCCATTAACTGAGCTACTGCCGCTTGTTGTGCTTGAGTCCATGTATTCCATTTTCCTGCAACTTCTTCAATAACCGTACCAAGATCTCTTAATTCACCTTCTGAATCAAGAACTTCAATACCAAGTTTCTTTAAACCACCAGATACGTCACCAAGACCTAAACCATCCTCATCATTTTCTCCAAGTTTTAAGTCAGAAATACGTGCATAAATAGTTTTTAACGCAGTACCTACTGATTCAGGAGCTTGACGAGTAACAGATACAATAGTAGAAATCTGAGCGGTTAATTGATCAATATCTACGCCTAAGTTACTTGCGGCAGATGCTACTTTAGACATACCTGTTGATAATTCTTCAAGGTTAGATGCACTCATTGCGGCAACCGCTGCTAATTTATCAACATATTCTTCAGTTTGTTCAGCATTAACTTTAAAACCGTTCCAAACTGCCGTCAACTGCTCAGAAACAGCCTTAGTAGCTTGTCCAGTAACATTGGCTGCTTTTAAAGTGGTCTCCGCACGAGCTTTAACCTCTTCATCACTTAAACCCTGTTGATAGTAAATTAAGGCAGCTTCAGTGTAGTCTGTTGTAGCTTTACCTAAACTTTGAGCAGTTTTATTTGCTTGCTGTCCAAAAGTTTCCATTTCATCAGCAGATTTCTTTGTAACTATACGAATATCATTTAAAGAACGATCTAAATGTTCAACATAACCAACAGCTTGCTGAATTGCTCCAGTAAATCTATTAATTAAACTTGATGAAAAAGTCCACTTTAATGTATTCATTAAAGTAGTTCCCATTTTATCAATAATAGTTTCAGTCTTCTTAATTGAAGTACCAGCGGTTAAGAAACTAGAAGCTAATTTACCCGCCACTTTTTGACCTTGGATACCACCTTTATTTAAAGCATTAAAAAGGTTAGTCACACTTCCATAACTTTTATTAATTTCATTAGTAAAAGTTTGAACATTTGGCATATTCAAACGCGCGTTAAAACTTTTTTGTAATGCTATACCTACTTGTTCAGCAGCTTTTTTTGCTTCTTCAAGATCTTTTGTAGCTTGTTGATAAGTTTTACTTTTTTCTCCAAAATTTTTAGATAATAAATCTTTAGGCTGAGATTGTTGTAATTTACTCATCTCTTTTTGAAGTTCATTTAATCCGGTCTTATCCACATTAAAACCAATAGTGTAATCTATTCTTCCACCATTAGCCATACCCTTGTACCTCCTTTATCGAAATACGTTTTTTATTTTGCGCAAAATAAAAAAATGCTCTTATTATTTATCATAATAAGAGCATCATTCTTAAATTAAATCGTCCTAATCTTATTCAGATTTAACCTGACTATTAATTTTATCAAGTAATTCAGGAGATATATTTTTTAATTCATTTTGTAATTGTTCTACGTATGCGGGAAGCTGTTCTAAGACTCTATTAAGAAATCCCATAAAACCAGTTCTTGCATCCGCAAGTCCATGCGCATAATTATAATCCCAATAATCAGGAAGCACTTCTATAATCTTTTCAAGCAATCCCGCATTTTGTAATTCATCATAAATCTTAATAGGGTCTGCTTTTTCTTCATCTGTAAATTCAATATTTGTGCAATATATAATTGCAAATACATCTGCATATGCTTCCATTTTAACATCATTTACATGATCATCTTCCCATGCCTCTTGAACCGCTAACTGCATGATTTGTGTTCTATCTTCTACTGATAGATAAGGCTTTACTTTAAAAGTTAATTTACCTATTGTTATTTCCTTTTCCTCTAATGAAGGATTATTTTCAATTAATTCTTTAAAACTACACATGAGTTGTTTTTCTCCTTTTTCTCTTTTTTATATTATATAAAAAATTTTGAAAAATGTCAAGTCATTTTTTAAATTGAATTTCTTTGAAGTGCATTTACTTTATAAGTAACTTGAACTTTGGTTTTATGGACATCCATTAAAATGCTTGCGATACGCTCTTCTATACTATTTGCCCAAAGATTTTTATACCTTTTAGAAAAAGCAGTTTCTGGTTCAAAAATAAAATTATTTAAATTTGCACTATTTTCTTCCAACATATCTGTTGTAGAATGAGCATATACTTTACCTGTTTTTCTTTCTATAACAACAAACACATTTGCCGTATATTTAGCATTTTTTAATGGATTTCCACTCGCTAAAGCTTCATAAGCCGTTTCAAATTTTAAAATTTTATTAGCTTCTTCTAATCTAGGCAATAAGCCTCCTTTTTGTATTACTTTTTTTCTATGAGCATGTAAATTTAACCAATGATTGCCAAAATTTTTAAGATAAGGAAGATTATTTAAAGCTATAAGGGCATAAAGGAAATTAACATTGTCTTGTAATTTAATACCACCTTTAGTAACGTATTCATTGGACAAATCTTTATAATCTTTTATACTTCCAAAAAGATTTTGATTATTAATTACTATAGTTGCATCAACTTTATCTTTAGTCTGTATAATAGAATATGTTTCTTGTATAAGTCCATTTATTTCTTTATATTCTTTTTTATATTTTTTATTATTATATTGACTTAAATCAACAGCAAGCTGACTTGGAGTAAATACAATAGGTGTCATAGTATCCCCACTAACTTTTTCAATAGCATTATGAACTTCACTTATCCCTGTTTTCCAATAAGAATCTCTTGCAAAATAAAATAATAATTCACCAAAATCTCCTCTTACTTTATTTATACAACTAGAATAAGTTATTTCATTTAATGCATTTTGAATTTTTCCTAGTGTAGATAAAGAAAGAGTATTATTATCATTTTTATAATCTAAACTTAAATTTCCATAAGTATATTTTAAACTTGCTATATTTCTATTTATTTTTTCATAAGACTCTAAAATAAAATTTATAGCTCCAGTAAGACCTTTTTCTGTTTTATATTCTCCATTATTAATTTTTGCAATTCTTTCATTAATTTTTCGTTTTAAATCTAACATTTTAGATAATGTTGCTGAAGAAGTGTTATTATTTCCTTCTTTTCTTGTATTTTTTAAAGTGTTTTCATGTATTGCTGATTCTTGTAATGAATCACTTAAAACAAATTTATTGTCCTTTTCAGTATAAAGTCTCTTTATTAAATCTGAAGTAGTAGTTTTACTTAACTCTAAATATGCTGCATCTACCATTTTTTGAAAATTTACTTTCGATTGCTGTTCGTCTTGCTCTTCTTTTACTTGAGAATCAAACTGCATTCTACTACGCAACACCCCTATTGCTTTTCTTAATTTTGCCAAATCTTGATCATTCTTTTTTAATCTCTGTTTTCTGTATGCTTCATAATAAAATAATTCTTGACCTCCTCCTTCATTAATGGGTTGTTCTGCGCCATATTTTATATAATTCCGCAAAGCCAAATGTACATAATCACCTAATGCACTGCCCATACCTACGCCCCTCCTTTCTTCCAAAAAAAATAAGCGGGAAGCAGATTTTCATCTACTTCCCGCATCATTATTTCATTAACCTGCTGAATCAGGATTCTCAGGATCTCTTTGGCTACTAGACTTAGGATTTCCTTGAGTTGTTGTTCCTGCAGTTGCACCATAACCAATGTATCTAGCATCATAGATCTCATTGTCATCATGCTCTAATGATTCATTGTGAGGCATTACAGGATTGATAATCTTATCAGCATTTGTCTGATCTTCAATTACCTGAATTACACACAGAACTTCACGGCTCTTATCAAAGTATGTATAACCTGGCAGAGCATCCATTGTAAATGTGAATGTAGAAGGATCGCCAGTACCAGATAATGAGAATGTCAGGTTAGACTGAATCTTAACATTCGGGAATGTTAAGTTAGCAGGCATATCAACACCATCGCTCTTACGTCTGAATAATGTATCAGCTTCTACATAATAGTTTCCAGCAAAGTTATCAGCAGCGATTTGAAGTTCATCAACTGCAGTTGCTTTCTTATCAAGGTAATAATCTACGAATACAGTAAGCTGTCCTGCTCCAAGAACTGCGTCAGCTGCACCTTCTGTAGTAGCTTTATACCAATCTGCTAAACCTGCAACAGTAGGCTTAGTGATTTTAATAGCTTGAGCTACTCCATCACTATTCTTACCAGCTGTAAAGGTTTTTACTCCTTGCTCACTAACAGTAATATTACCAACCTGGATTTGTGTTCCTTCAATCATCTTACCAGTTAAACTACCATCACCTTCTGTAGCAATTACATAGATAGGTGAATCATTAGTAGTACAAAGTGTTTCTTTTGCTCCAAGTACACTCTTCAGATCGATAAGACCAACCTTGTCATCTCCAGTTCCTGAAACTTCAAGAGTTGCGGTTGCAGAATCATGGAAGTGAACAGACTCTACACCAGTTGCACCCTGGAATAGATCTGCACCAGACAGCATAGCAAGAGAAATAGGAGAAAGTAAAGCATCTTCTACTGTGAAAGTAAGAGTTTTCTCACCTTCCCAAGAGATAAGACGTACATTACCTCTACCACCTTGCGCGTACACTGTTGTAGTTGCTTGCTCAACTGAAGAAGTTGTAGCTGTATCAATATACAGAACTGGCTGACCAGCTTTGAACTGATATTTACCAATATTGGTAGGAGTCTTTGCTCTAAAGACGATATTCGCACATTCGCGTACACCAAATTTCATGGTTTATTTCCTCCTTATAGTTTTAATCTTCATTATCATTGGATTGTAGGTCTCCCATCCAATCCTTTGCATCTTTTATTTTTTGCGCTCCCGCCATTTTAGCTTGGAACGTAAAGTCAAAAGTTTCTTTTAATTGAAACCTTTTAAACTCGTCAACTAATTGAAAAACAGAATATTGAGCTAATTCATTTTTATCTTTTTGCTCACCAACTGCTAAAATACTCATATAACGTTCAAATATACTAGCTAAAGAACTATCTTGACCTCTTTCTTTCCTTAACTGTGCTAGATACTCTCTCTTTTTACGAAATTTCTCTACCAAAGCTCGAGCGCGGTCTCCGCCAGGATTATAATCCATTTGTTCCTCACCATGCAGATCTTCTAAACAAAACATGTCATAAATTACATCTGAGAATGAATCAAAATTATTTTTATCTATCATATAATTTTTCTTTTCTTCATCCATTAATATTATTGACTGAGGACTCATGAATACTTTATAAGTTGGAAAAACTAAAAATAAAACATCTTCAATACAACTTTTAATATGTTGTACTTCAATATTCTTTTCCATTATCATTGTCATAAGTATTTCAAAATTTGACAACTGCGATAAATCAAAATTGTCCTGAATTGCTTTATAATTTTTTGTTAAAGCATTTATACCTATAAAAAAATTACTTTCTTC
>Ga0326511_10001522_pt1 | contig 19175 bp, 16 predicted proteins | sample 0_2496_0518_D_FD_203701 | JGI IMG/M metagenome (GOLD analysis project Ga0326511, IMG submission 203701) | Bovine rumen microbial communities from UC Davis, California, United States - 0_2496_0518 | ecosystem: Host-associated > Mammals > Digestive system > Stomach > Rumen | place: USA... | reverse complement strand
CCATTCCGAACAGAGAAGTTAAGCCCGCCTGCGCCGATGGTACTGCAATGCAATGCGGGAGAGTAGGAGGCCGCCCCCTTTTAAGGCGAAAGCCCTGGATCAGAAATGACCCGGGGCTTTTTTATTTTGCGAATTCAGTATATGTTATAAACGAGTGCCCATCCTTCTTCAGCATCTTGATAAGGTTATCCAGCCTTTGCATCATCTGCCTGCCACTATGGTTCTTGATGATGAATGGCATCTTGAATTCCGGATGATCCTTCAGGTCGAAGAACTCCCAGGGATGGAAATAGGTTACGAAATGTCCGTCTTTCTTCAGTGTGCGACGTACCATCCAGTGGTACAGTCCTTCAGGCAGGTTATGCAGTGACAGCCAGAACAGGGGGAACCTTATTATTGGTGTCACGGATGCTGGAATCTGCAGTACACCGTCTTTCATAAAGGGTGTTCGTGGTTCGGTCAGATGCATGTATCGCCCAGGTATGAATGCCGGATTCAGCGATGAGTTATACAGATATCCCGCCCGTTTGATCTCCGACTCTACTACAGGAAACATACGAGGCTGACGGTAGCCATATACTTTGCGGCCTGTGCAACGCTCCACAATCTCCTTTGAACGTACGAAATCCGTGTCTTTAGGCTGCCAGTGGTCTACACCGTGACATGCCACCTCATGTCCCTCGTCCATGATTCTCTGCATCACCTCAGGGGCATTTTCTACGAAATTGCCAGTGCAGAAGAACGTGGCTTTAACCTGGTTGTCTTTCAATACGTCGAGGATGCGGTTGGTACCTACCTTAGAGACTGCCATTCCTTGTTCCAGTGTGAAGTCCACCCCATGCTCGCGAGGTACATCGAACTCCTCTGTGTCAAAACTTAATAAAATCATAATCCTTTAACTATCGATATTTATAACGTTTCTTACCATTATAGTTGTCTTAGTCGTTGCAAAAGTACAAAAAAAAGCCGGAAGCACAAAAACTTCCGACTGATTTTCTTATATTATCTATGATAACTCTTTTCATTTCGGCTGCAGGCCGTGGAAGCCTGTGCCGTTCTAATCAGATTATTACGGTACGGACTCCCAGGAAGCACTGGATGCCGAGGGCACGAATAAACAAAGATAGCATTCATTTTTGCATGAATTCCTTTTGCCATTCCGTTTTTTATTATTACCTTTGCCTGCGTAATGCTGAAGTTAGCGCATCTCCTTGTGTATCTGAAACGGATTACGCATTGTCGCGGTTTCGGAATCCAGTCGCCTACAGACTACTGGCTTGTGCGCTATGTCATCAATGAGCACTGGCCGTATTATCAGTATCTATCGTTAGGTGAAGGCGACGACTGGCTTACAAGGAAGCTGGGCAGGCTGTATTTCCGCATAGCCAATTGGCGTCAGCCTAAGACCATCGAGACTAATAGTTATCAGGAGTATTTCCATGCAGGATGCCGGAGAGCAGCTTTCGGGGAATCGTCAGAACTGTTGTTATTGAATCTGGAGGGCGATTATCGTCAGCGTCTCTCATATATATATAATAAGGTGAATGAGCAGACGGTGCTGATAGTTGACGGTATAAGAAAGGATATGGGCTTCTGGAAGGAACTGAAGAGCGACGAGCGAGCCAGGGTTACTTTCGACCTCTATTATTGCGGCATTGTATTCTTTGATAAAAAACGACATAAACAAAACTATATTATAAACTTCTAACTGGCAAAAGATTATGAAGATTACAAAGGTTTATACCCGTACAGGCGATAAGGGAATGACTAGCCTTGTGGGAGGTGTCAGGATCAAGAAAAGTGATATCCGACTGGAAGCTTATGGCACTGTAGATGAGTTGAGTGCCCATCTCGGAATGCTTGTGTCTATGATTAATATAGACGAGGAGCGTAGTCTTTTGATTCGCGTACAAAACAATCTGTTTAATGTATGTACCCATCTGGCTACCGACCAGAGTCAGACGCCTCTTTATCCCTCAGCTCATCTTGCAGAAGGAGAAATAGAGTTCCTGGAAGAGCGTATTGACAAACTGATGAAAGCGCTGCCAGAGCGTCAGGGATTCATTCTTCCCGGTGGGGTTACAGCGGCTTGTCAAGCGCACATCTGCCGGACTGTTTGTCGTAGGGCTGAACGGCGTATAGCAGCACTTGCCGAGGTGGCTCAGATAGGCCCGGAAATGCAGATGTATGTTAACAGATTGAGCGATTATCTCTTCGTTTTGGCCAAAATAATAAATTTTAACGAAGGAAAAAGTGAAATTATTTGGGAAAATGCTTGTAAATAAGAAATAAATGTGTACTTTTGCGGGCGATTTAAGAAAAAGTAATTATAAACTGATAAAAATTTAACAACTATGTACTGGACACTTGAACTAGCTTCAAAGCTCGAAGATGCACCCTGGCCCGCAACAAAGGACGAGTTAATAGATTATGCAATCCGTTCTGGAGCTCCTCTTGAGGTGCTTGAGAACCTGCAGGAAATAGAGGATGAAGGTGATGTCTATGAGAGTATCGAGGAGATATGGCCTGACTATCCCTCAAAAGAGGACTTTTTGTTCAACGAGGATGAATACTAGTTGGTGGTTTTTAAACATAACTAACTGATAATCAACGAGGTGTGAAAATAGTAATTACTTTCACACCTTGTTTTTATGCCATTTTTTGTGCCAAATTAGTAGATTACAACAAAGAATGGGCAAACAGAGTACGTCATTTATATCTATTATTATTGGCAGGGCCGACAGCTGCCCCTGCTGCCCCTGCCATCATATTAGAGCGCCTTTTTTACCCTAACAGCTTGGTCAACAACCTGCCCTTATCGCGCAATAACCCACCCTTATTGGCAAATTACCCGGCCTTATTGCCACGTCAGGCTTGTCTCCATGACTATTTTATCTCACAGAAGGACAGGCACCGTGTGATGGGTATCTCTAGATGGGTATTTCGAGATAGGGCACAAAATGTCGTTTAGTATCATACTAGAGCACCTCTAGTATTAGGGTAGAGCACCTTTAGTGTTAGGGTAGAGTCTCGATGCTCCTTATGCTGTGACTTTTCTGATAATCCTAATCACGTCCAAAATTCCCTTTCTCCAGTATCTTCCATTTCTCCCTGACACTTCGGACAGGTTTTCATATCCCAAATTCTGATATTATCACTGCCACACTGCAAGCACAGACGGCCCACTTCGCTTCTATAGGAAGGGGCTACGTCTGCTATGATACCACCCACGACAATATTCTGGATGGTCTTACAGTCTGGGCAGGACATGGCTGTTATCTGCTGACGGAACAAACCTCTTCCATCATACACCTCAGCTTCATATCCACAAGCCTTACAGCGATATTTCAGTTTCCAAGCCATATCAATTCGGCTACAAAAGTACTCAATTTTTATTAGAAAACAGCCAAAAAAACACAAGTTCCTTTTCTGTTAACTTCTTTCTACAATAAAAAGACATCTTATGCGTTATAAATAAGGTGAAACGATTATTATTTCTATTCGTATTCATCCTTTGTGCTGTTATTGTAGATGCGCAGCAGGATGCGGCCTTTGCCCATTACTGGGTGATGGAACCATCGTTTAACCCTGCTTCTGTAGGAAAAGAGAAGAAACTAAATGCCGTTGCTGCCTATGCCATGCAAATGGCAGGCTTCGAACGTAATCCAAAGACTATGTATGCGGCTGCTGATATGCCATTATATGCCCTCGGCTCATATCATGGTGTAGGAGTGCAACTGATGAATGACGATATCGGACTCTTCTCCCACAAACGCATTGGACTGCAATATGCTCTGAAGAAGGATCTCTTTGGCGGCACGTTAAGTGCAGGAATACAAGCTTCATTACTCAGTGAATCGTTTAGCGGTTCGAAGGCTGAGACTATCGACCCTGGCGATCCCGCTATACCTTCGTCAGACGTAACTGGTACAGGTATTGACTTAGGTGCCGGACTGTATTACCAGCACCGCAACTGGTATGTGGGAGCTTCGGCTCTGCATATTAATTCTCCACGTGTAGAGTTGGGTGAAAAGAACGAATTGAACATCTCTGCGACGTATTATTTGACTGGCGGATACAATATTCAGCTTAGAAATCCGTTTTTATCAATACATACCTCTGCATTGGGGCGTACTGACGGTGTGGCTTGGAGAGCAGATGTCACGGGCCGGTTGAAGTACACCCACGAGAAAAGAGTGATGTATGCAGGATTGTCGTATAGTCCTGATAAATCAGTAACAATACTGATAGGCGGTAACTTCCACGGCATCCACTTGGGATACAGCTACGAGGTTTATACCTCGGCTATCAGTCCCGGCAATGGCAGCCACGAGCTGTTTGTAGGTTATCAGACCGATCTGAACTTTGGTAAGAAGGGTCGCAACCTTCATAAGAGTGTAAGAATACTGTAAACAAGAGAATAATGAAAAGTAAATTTTATCTTTTGGCATTCTCCCTGTTGCTGACAAGTTGTTTTGGCAGCAAGCTGGCCTCTTCTGGCGGTGGAGAGGTGACAGGAACCGGTGGTAAGGCTTTCACTGAGCCCACTCCTTATGGAATGACATTAGTGAAGCGTGGTCATCTGAAGATGGGTATAGAGAAACAGGATACCCTTTGGGGAAAACAGACCCCGGTGAGGGATATCTCTGTAGATGGGTTCTGGATGGATGAGACAGAGGTGACAAACTCGAAATACCGTCAGTTTGTCAACTATGTCAGAGATTCTATCCTCCGTGAACGTCTGGCAGAGGTTGATGAGACCTATCGTGTGGTAAAGACTGACAAAGACGGTGAGGAGATCGGCAGCCAGATAAACTGGAAGAAACCCCTTCCGCGTCGTCCGAGTGAGGATGAGCAGGAGATAATCGACGGCCTCTATGTCACCAATCCCGTTACTGGCGATAAGATGCTCGATTATACCCAGATGAACTACCGTTACGAGGTGTACGACTACACGGCAGCTGCCCTGCGTCGTAACCGTCTTAACCCTGCCGAGAGGAATCTGAATACCGACGTCACCGTAAATCCAGACGAAGAGGTGTGGATATCAAAAGATACGGCTTATGTGAATGATGAGGGAAAGATAATCCGTGAGACAATCAACAGACAGTTGACCGGCCCATGGGATTTCCTTAATACCTATATAGTAAATATATATCCCGATACCACCTGCTGGGTGAATGATTTCCCCAATGCCGACAACGAGACATATATGCGCTATTACTTCTCTAACCCTGCGTATAATGACTATCCGGTGGTCGGTGTGACCTGGGAACAGGCGAATGCTTTCTGTGCATGGCGTACGGAGTATCTGCTCAAGGGTCTGGGGCCGGCTGCGAGGTATGTTCAGCGTTATCGTCTGCCAACAGAGGCAGAGTGGGAGTATGCTGCACGTGGCAAGGATCAGAACGAGTTCCCATGGGATAATGAGGATGTGGCCAGCGGTAAGGGTTGTTTCTTTGCTAACTTCAAACCCGACAACGGTAACTACACCAAGGACGGTAATCTGATTACCAGTCGTGTTGGTATCTATTCTGCCAACAGCAATGGTCTCTTCGATATGGCGGGAAATGTGGCAGAGTGGACATCCACCATCTATACCGAGGCTGGAGTGGAGGCAATGAATGATATCAACCCACAGCTGAAGTATAATGCTGCGATAGAAGATCCGTATCGTCTTAAGAAGAAGAGCGTGCGCGGTGGCTCATGGAAAGATCCTGAGTCGTATATCCGTTCGGCATGGCGCAGCTCTGAGTATCAGAACCAACCCCGTTCGTATATCGGATTCCGATGCGTGCGCAGTCTGGCAAATACTATAAGCGAGAAAGCAAAGTTTGACAAAAAGCGCAAATAGATATGACTAGATACAGTAAATACAATATTATCTACCGTCTACAGAAGTGGATGGACAGTGTGCCGGGACAGACATTCCTGAACTATGCATACAGCTGGGGTGCCTCAATCGTTATTCTTGGTACTCTATTCAAACTTACCCATATGGACGGAGCGGATTTCTTCCTGTTCCTCGGTATGGGAACAGAGGTTATTGTGTTCTTCCTGTCTGCCTTCGACCGTCCGTTTGACAAGACTGCCGATGGTATGGATCTCGACACTCATGTGAGGACTGGTGAGGATGTCGTGCAGCCAGCAAGTGTTCCTGGAGTCTCTGGAGGTAATGGTGGAGGCGGAAATGCTACTGTCATCGGTGGCAATGGAGGCACAATAATTATCGGTGGCGGTGCTGAGAGTGGTAGAAATGCTGGCGCTGTTGGTCAGACAAAGGTTGACAGCGAAGCTATTGCTGCCGTATCTTCATCGGTTAACACAATGGCTGGGGGGGCACAGGTAACTACAGTCTTCCCACCGGTTAATCCTGAGCTTGAGGAGGCAACGACCAACTATGTCGATGAGCTGAAACGCCTGACAGAGATGCTCTCCAAGGTATCGGCTCAGAGCGAGCGTCTAGCCCATGACTCTGAAGAGATGGAGAATCTGAATCGTACCCTCACCGGTATCTGTAAGGTCTACGAGATGCAGTTGAAGAGTGCCAGCTCACAGATTGGTACCATTGACGACATCAACGAACAGACAAAGAAGATGGCTGGTCAGATAGCTGAACTCAACAGTATCTATGCCCGTATGATAGAGGCAATGTCTGCCAGGGTTGCGCCGGTAGGACAGTAAATAGTGTAATAGTATAATTGTCAAATAGTCAAATATAATCGTGGCAATAAAGAAAAGACCCGTCTCTCCGCGCCAGAAGATGATCAATCTGATGTATGTCGTCTTGATGGCTATGTTGGCACTGAATGTTTCCAATGAGGTGCTCAACGGATTCTCTATTGTGGAGGAAAGTCTGAACCGTACTACCAGCAATTCCTCTATGGAGAACCTGGCTATCTACGACACCTTTGACCAGCAGATGAAGAACAATCCTCAGAAAACCAAGGCTTGGTATGACAAGGCTATGCAGGTGCGACAGATGAGTGACTCGCTGTATAACTTCGCCGCAAGTCTGAAGCAGGCTATCGTTGTTGAGGCAGATGGTGAAGACGGTGATGTGACGGATATCCGCAACAAGGAAGACCAGGAGCCCGCCAGTTATGTGATGCTCTCACCAACTCATGGCCAGGGAAAGATGCTCTATGATGCTATCAACTCATTCCGAGAGCGGATGTTGAAGATGGTGACAGATGAGAAACAAAAACAGATTATCGCCAGCAATCTTACCACCGAGGTACCCAAGCGTGCCATGGGTAAGAACTGGCAGGAGTATATGTTTGAGTCGATGCCTGCAGCCGCTGCTGTGACATTGCTCTCAAAACTGCAGAGCGATGTGCGTTATGCGGAGGGAGAGGTGCTTCACACTCTTGTACAGAATATCGATGTGAAGGATATCCGTGTGAATGCTCTCGAGGCCTTTGTGATTCCTAACTCTCAGACCATCGTCAGGGGAGATAAGTTCTCTGCACATATCGTTATGGCTGCTGTGGATACCACTCAGGTACCTGACATCTATATTGGAGGTCAGAAGGTGACGCTTCATGATAATCTATATGAGCGTATCTGCGGTTCTACTGGCGACTTTACACTCGCAGGATATTTGGAGACGTTCAATGGCAATGGTGATAAGATTCGTCGTGACTTCTCACAGAAATATACTGTTGTAGATCCCAGCGCCACTGTTAGTGCCGACCTTATGAATGTGCTCTATGCCGGATATAACAACCCCATAAGTATCAGTGTACCTGGAGTGCCTCTGAATAAGGTGACAGCCTCGATGACAAATGGTACATTGCAGTCTGTAGGCCCAGGACGTTATATCGCTCGTCCGTCGAAGGTGGGACAGGATGTAGTGTTTACCGTTTCATCCACAAATACCGGACGGACCCAACAGATGGGGCAGTTTAAGTTCCGTGTGCGTAAGTTGCCCGATCCTACTCCGTATATCACCATGAACGACGAGCATGGCAATCCTACACGATATAAGGGAGGAGGTCTGGCTAAGGGGCAGTTGGTTGGTGCAAATGCCATCGGAGCCGCTATTGATGATGGAATACTCGACATCGCTTTCAAGGTTCAGAGCTTTGAGACCGTGTTCTTCGACAATATGGGAAATGCCGTACCAATGGCATCTGAGGGTGCATCGTTCTCTGCCCGTCAGAAGGATACATTCAGGAAGCTTACGCGTAATCGTAGATTCTATATCTCAAGGGTGACGGTAGTAGGTCCTGACGGACTGACAAGAACGCTGCAGAACCCGATGGAGGTGATTGTGAAATAGTGAATAGTGAAGAATTAACATTAATGATATGAAGAAGAGAGGAATATTAAATAGGTTCTGTGGACAATGTTGGATGAAAGTATTATTGGTACTATTAACTATTCATTGTCCGCTATTCACTGCTGTGGCGCAGCCAAAGGCCCGTCGTGTTCAGCAGCAGGCTGAGCAGCAGAAGAAAAAGAGTCCTTCGTCGGCAATGACGAAACGTGCACAGATATCGTTCCCTACGGCTCTCGAAGTGCCTGAGGATGTGGTGTGGCGTCGTGATATCTATCGTGAGATAAACCTCGAGCAGGATTCCAATGCCGGACTGTACTATCCTGTAGAGCCTAAGGGCAAACAGGTGAACCTGTTTACCTATATCTTCAAGTTAGCCCAGAATGGATATGTCCCCATCTACGAATATCCCACCGATGGTAGTGATGTCTTTGAGGAAGCATCAAAGACCACGATGAAGACCATTCTCGACAACTATCATATCTTCTACGAGGAACAAGAAGGAAAACTAAAGGTTGACAACAGCGATATTCCTTCTGCTGAAGTGAAGAAATACTATCTTAAGGAGAGTGCCTATTACGATCAGGCTAATTCCTCCTTCCATATCAAGGTGCTCGCCTTATGTCCTATCATGATGCGTGACGATGATTTCGGAGGTGAGGCCACGCAGTATCCTCTCTTCTGGGTGAAATACAGCGACCTGGAGCCTTTCCTTAACCGGCAGACGGTGATGACATCAAGTCTTAATAATGCCGCAACGATGTCGATGGACGACTATTTCACTCTGAATATGTATCGCGGAAAGATATATAAGACTACCAATATGCTTGGTAAGACCCTTGCTCAATATTGTCCAGATGAGGCTTCGCTAACAGCCGAGCAGAAACGTATAGAGGCAGAGCTTGAGGCTTTCCGTAAGAATATCTTCGGTGATCCGGCCAAGCGTGACTCTCTCGACAGTATAGCCAACGCAAATCCACAGAATGTCAAGGCTGCATCGAAAGCGAAGTCAAAGCGTGAACGTAGGAACAATGCACGTCGTGCTAAGGTCAGTGGAGTAAAGACAAAGGGCTCTTCAGGTTCCTCATCATCGGGTGGAAGCTCTGCACGTATTACAGTGCGTCGCCAGAGGCATTAATAATATAAGGAGAACTTTTTTCCATTAAAAGGGCGTTGATTCGCTCTTTTTTTGTATCTTTGCAGCGTCATACATAAAACTTAATGAAATGAAGAAGGTGTTTGCTTTTATCGTGCTTTTCTCAGCTATGACAATGGCTGCCTCGGCACAAGGCGTGAAATTTGGTGTTAAGGGAGGTCTTGATCTGCAGAACATGAAATTCAACGAGAATGTTTTCGATTCAGAGAACAAGTTAGGATGGTTTATAGGTCCTACACTCCAGATATCATTGCCTATCGGTGGACTGGGAGTGGATATCTCCGGATTATACGATCAGAAAAGCACTAAGATCAACGGTGAGACCATCAAGCAGAAGAGCATCCTCGTACCTATAAATGCCCGTCTGAAACTTGGCATAGGTGGTGAAGCTGGTCTTTATGTGGCAGCTGGTCCTCAGTTCGCATTTAATGTGGGTGACGATGAGTTTAAGTGGACTTCGGGAGGTTTTGAGAATACTTTCCAACTTAAGAAATCATCATTTAGCGTAAACCTCGGTGCAGGTGTGTATCTGTCGAAGCATCTGGAGATAGGTTTCGCATATAATATCGCTGTCGGTTCAACTGCAGATGCCTCATGGAATGTAGCCAAAGATGCCATAAGTGACGACACAAAGCCTAAATCCTGGCAGATCTCAGCAGCATATCTTTTCTAAAACGTTGGCCTTGTACGTAGACGTCATCCTGCCCCTACCGCTAAATGGTCTCTTTACCTATTCCGTGCCTACAGTGCACGTGGGGAAGGTAAAGATAGGATGTCGTGTAGCAGTACCTTTCGGTAAGAGCAAGACTTATGTAGGAATAATAGCAAAGACCCATACCGATGCTCTTCCAAAGGGTTTCAGTATTAAGGATATCCATCAGGTGCTCGATGACTCTCCGATACTTCATGACAATCAGCTTAGGTTGTGGAAATGGATTTCCGAGTATTACATGTCACCTATTGGTGAGGTTTATAAGGCTGCGTTGCCATCGGGTCTGAAGGCTGAGGACGGCTATAAGCCAAAGACAGAGACATATATCCGACTTACCCCCAATTTCCGTGATGAGAGAAGTCTGCATATCGCAATAGACATGTTGCAGCGGGCGGCTAAACAACAGTCGGCATTCCTGGATTATCTAAACCTTTCGGGGTGGACAGAAGGTAACCCCAAAGAGATTACGCGTGATGAGCTGCTTAACCAAGGACACACATTGCCCATCATTTCCGCACTTCAGAGACGCGGTTTATTGGAGACGTACGAGAAGGAAGTCGGTCGTCTGAATCTTTATGCAGAACCACATCTGGAGAGGATAAAACCTCTGAGCGAGGCGCAACAGGATGCATTTAATCAGATCCAGTTCTCTTTTCTGAAGAAATCTGTGACACTTCTCCATGGTGTTACGTCAAGTGGAAAGACAGAGATTTATATCCATCTGATACGTCAGGCCATAGAGAAGAAACAACAGGTGCTGTATCTGTTGCCGGAGATAGCACTCACCGTTCAGATTATGGATCGTCTGAGACGTGTGTTTGGCGATAGACTGGGTATATATCATTCAAAATATTCAGATGCCGAGAGGGTGGAGATGTGGCAGAAACAGCTGTCGGCAGATCCATACGATGTGATTCTTGGTGCCAGAAGTGCCGTTTTGTTGCCTTTCCAGCATCTTGGACTTGTGATTGTTGACGAGGAGCATGAGACGTCATATAAGCAACAAGATCCCGCTCCACGATATCATGCCCGTAGTGCTGCTATCATGCTGGCACAGATGTATGATGCCAAGGTGCTGCTTGGTACTGCCACTCCTTCGTTGGAGACATATCATAATGCCAAGACAGGAAAATACGGACTCGTAGAACTTTTCGAACGCTATAAAGGTATCGAACTGCCTGAGATACAAGTTGTGGACATCAAGGACCTGCAGCACCGTAAGATGATGAACGGTCCATTCTCACCTCTGTTGTTAGGAAAGGTGCGTGAGGCTCTAGAACGTGGAGAACAAGCGATACTCTTCCAGAATCGCAGGGGATATGCTCCGATGATAGAATGTAAGCAGTGTGGATGGGTGCCTCACTGTCAGCATTGTGATGTGTCGCTTACGTTGCATCGTAATATGAACCAGTTGACATGTCATTACTGTGGCTATACCTATCAGGTGCCTACGGAATGTCCTAATTGTGGTTGTACTCAGTTGCAGACACGTGGATATGGTACTGAGAAGATAGAAGACCAGGTGCGTGACATCTTCCCTGAGGCTAGAATCGCACGCATGGACCTCGATACTACCCGTACACGTCAGGCTTACGAACGGATTATTGACGATTTCTCTGCAGGGCGTACTAATCTGCTCATCGGCACACAGATGATTTCAAAGGGACTGGATTTTGATAAGGTCAGTGTGGTGGGAATCCTCAATGCCGACACTATGCTAAACTATCCTGACTTCAGGGCTTATGAACATGCCTTTACGATGATGGCCCAGGTGAGTGGCAGGGCAGGGCGTAAGGGACGTCGGGGACTTGTGGTGCTACAGACTAAGAGTCCGGAGCTGCCTGTTATCCGACAGGTGGTAGAAAATGACTACTCTGCTTTTTACAAGTCTCTCGTAGTCGAGCGTCAGCAGTTTCATTATCCGCCTTATTTCCGACTTATCTATGTTTATCTTAAACACAGGAATGATAATGTTGCGGAGTCGGCAGGCCTGCAACTCGGGAGTATGTTACGGCAGTGGTTTGGTGGGAGAGTATTGGGCCCCGACAAACCAGCCATTGCAAAGGTTAAGTCGCTTGCCATCCGTAAGCTTGTGCTTAAGTTCGAACCAGGGCTTAATATGTCAGATGTGCGCAAATATTTAGCGCTTGCCCAGCAGCAGTTACTGCAAGACAAGCGCTATGTGTCGCTTCAAATATATTTCGATGTAGATCCTTTATAATGTAAGCTCGCAACCTATACCGAGTACGCGGTTGGTACGGGTGAAAGAGTCGCTGATAAGTGGCTCCTTAGAAGTTACTCGGTCATAATTCTCGTAGTTGGTCTGGAAATATCCAGCCTTGAGGGTCACGATATCGCTGGCCTTGTAGTTGAAACCAAAACCAACGCTGGAACTGTTGACAACAAACGACATATCGTTCATATACTCATCAGTGAGTTGATAGCGTGTTACCTGCACACCAGCAGAAACGGTGAGTCTGTCTGTGATATCCCACTCTGCACCTGCGAGATATTCATTGGTATCACCACCAAGAAGATCCTGGGTGTTGTTATACCAGTTGGCCTTCTTGTCGAAGAAATGGTGGTAGCCGAGGTTAAGACGTACAGCGTCGGTAACATTCCACATCGCACCAACAGCAAGCTGTGCAGGAGAGTCTTCATCGACCTTCTCACCATCACGGAACTTGTTGACTGCTGCTATCTCACTGGCTTCATTTACCGTTGACTCGTTCTTCATGTGAATCTGGGTCTTAAACTCATATTTTGCGGCGATATTGAACTTACCAAAGCGATAGTCAATACCAATAATAGGAGCTACACCCACTGACGACTGGTTACAGAGTAGGTTTACGCCCTGTGTGTATTTCTGCAGTGCATTGAGACTCTGATTGGTGCCTTGGAGCTGTGCGCCCATGCCTTCGAGCTGTGCCTTCATGGCAACTAGTTCTGGAAGTTCTCCATACTGCGCTATTCCGGCATTAACCTGAGCAAGGTTGGTGTTTACGGTAGAGATACCTCCATCAACCAATGCTGTTGCTGACTGCATGAAACTTCCAAAGTCTACGTAACCACCAGCTGTCTTTACCTGTATGTTGCTGATCTTAGCCTTGTATGTGGCATTACCATAGAGCAGTCGCAGACCGCCGTAAACAGCGAGGTCGGGAGTGATTTTATATGCTGCTCCCAGCTGGAATCCGAAATAATACTGACGGCCTTGCATATATCCGTCCATGTCATAGCCGGAAACACCAGGTGCTGTTTGTCCGAGTGCTGTGGCAAGCTTGTCAAGTCCGGCGAGTTGGTTGGCTATTCCACCTACAACACTCTCGAAAGAACCAAGACCGTCGGCAAACTCACAGCTACCGCCACCGCCAGGAACAGAGAAGTTGAACTGAATGCTCCAGTCACCTTTATTATATGCTGCCTGAATAGATGGGATGCATGGTGCATCTGCAACACCTTCGAATGTCTTTTTGGTAAGACCACTGTTCTTACGACCTAAGGCAAATACGGGGTTATTGCTTGTGATAGTACGTGTCTGATGAGCATACTGCCAATTTAATCCGAGATGAAATCCTTCTGGAAGGAAAGCAACACCGGCAGGGTTGCTGTAGACACCGTCAAGACCTATTGCTGCATCACGCGCAGGGTTACGCAGAAAGTCTATGCTCTGGTTTGTGTTGGTCAAGATGCCACCAGCTGTGGCTGTGGTTGTTATTGCTGTCAGCATCACGCCGGCAATAATTGCATTAATTTTGTTCATAATCCTGAAAACATCTAAAAAATCGGGTGCAAAGGTAAGATGTTTGTTCTAAACTTTGCTGTTTGCGCGCACAAAGTTAACGAAGTTTAACGAATTATGCACAAAAAGCTGCACATTTGTGCAAATTTGTGCAGCTTTTGCACAGAACATGGGCTAAGTGTGCATGTTTTATTTCTTAAGTTCAGGATATGAGATACGAGTGTGGTAGATGGTCTTCAGTTTCTCTATGAGTACCGTCTTAGCATACTCGATATCGCGGAATGTAATAGGGCACTCCTTGAAATAGCCTTCTGCTACCTGACCATCGATAATGCGGTTTACCATATCTCTGATGCTCTTCTCTGTATAATCGGGTAGAGAGCGTGATGCTGCCTCTACAGAGTCGGCCATCATCAGGATTGCCTGTTCCTTGGTGAAAGGATTAGGACCTGGGTATGTGAAGAGTAGGTCGTCGACAGGTTCATCTGGGAAAGCATTCTTCTGTTGCACATAGAAATACTTTGCTTTACCTTGACCATGGTGTGTGGATATAAACTCCTTGATGACATCTGGAAGATTATACTTGTCGGCGAGTTTCAGTCCGTCTGTGACATGCCGGATAATCGTCTGAGCACTGTCGATATAACTCATCCCCTCATGGGGGTTGACTCCAGACTGATTCTCTGTAAAGTAGATGGGGTTAGGGGTCTTACCGATATCGTGATAGAGTGCGCCAGTACGTACAAGCTGACTTTTTGCACCAATCTTACGCGCAATCTCACCAGCCAGATTTCCTACCTGTATGGAATGGTTGAATGTTCCTGGAGCAACCTCGCTCATTCTGCGAAGCAGGTCCTTATTCATGTCGGACAGCTCGATGAGAGTTATGTTTGATGTGAAGCCGAATACCTTCTCTATCAGATAAAGCAATGGGTATGAGCAGAAAAGCAGCAGACCATTAATGGCAAGATAGTTGAACTCACCGTAGTCGATCTTAGTGAAGCTGTTGTCTCTGATCCAGTCCAGCGACAGGTTCATAAGAGCAGCTGAAAGAGTAACAAATACTGCAGTCCAGAACAGTTGTGAGCGGCTTGACAATTCACGAAGTGAGAAAATGGCAACGAGTCCTGCCACAGCTTCTACAACAATAAACTCCAATGGATGTTGCAGCACACAGGCACATATCATTATGATTGTTATATGTGTCATGAAGGCTGTGCGTGAATCCATAAACACACGGATAATGATCGGCACCATGGCGAATGGTATGATATAAACGTGCAGCACATTATGCTCTACCATAACCGACGATATCGTGGTGAAAAGAATAATAAGTGCATATAACATCGTCATAGCACGTGGTTTGTCAAAATAGTCATTGCGGAATAATGTCAGGAAGATAGTGAAGCATATTATAAGTATTGCCACTAACAGTATCTGGCCCATAATGGTAACACTTATCTGCTGGTCGTTCTTCTCTCTGCGTTCAAGTTCTTTCTGGTAAGACCTCAGTACCTCATAAGTATTGGAGTCAACAATATCACCACGGTCGATAATCTTCTGTCCACGCTGAACCAGTCCGCTGGCAAGAGGGATGCTGTTCTGAAGATCGCTGAGTACAGCCTCACTACGGTCTTTATCAAAGATAAGGTTGGGGGTGATATAGTCGTTGAGACTGCATTTCTGCAGAATATCCCTGTGACTGGCCATTTCCGGATCGAGGAATAACATCTCATATGCTGTTACGGTGGTGTACAGGTGGCTGACAGGGACACTCACAGCATTCCTGCTGCTAACTATGCGAATCATCTGAGTAGTGTCCTTGTTATATCGTGAGTAGTCGGTATTACTCATGATACCCCGCTGGTAGATATGATGAAGGCGATTTATGATTATATCAATAAAGTCGTCTGGTAGACCAGGTATTCCTTTATTATAGTCTTTTGTAAGTTGTCGTATCTGTACTCCCTCAGTCTCCTTGTTGTAGTTGAAATATGGCTCATAAAGACTCAACATAGAGTCTCTTTCAGCCTTTACTGCTGCATCGCCTTTGTAAACAGGGAAATCGAATGGCGCCTTGAGGTCGGCATGTATCCATGGTTTTCCCTTCTCTATCTTGAAACTGTTCTGATGGTCACGCGGCATAAACCATATAATGATGGCTACTGTAGCAATGACAAGACCGCTACGGATTAGAAAATCACGCCAGGAGATATCAGTTTTAAGATTGAAATATGTCATAATTGCAGTATTTTGGTGCAAAGATACAAATAAAGCGACATATTCCACCGAATTTCGCAGATTTTTTGTACCTTTGCAGGCAAAAATTACTAAGTAATATGTCAGAAAGAAGAGTAAGGGTGCGTTTTGCACCAAGTCCTACGGGCGCTTTGCATATCGGTGGTGTACGTACCGCTTTGTATAATTATCTCTTTGCCAAACAGCATGGCGGTGACCTCGTTTTCCGTATAGAGGATACTGACAGTAACCGTTTCGTACCAGGTGCAGAGGAATATATCATTGAGTCTTTCAAATGGCTCGGCATTAAGTTTGATGAGGGTGTAAGCTTTGGTGGCGACAAGGGTCCTTATCGTCAGAGCGAGCGTCGTGATATCTATAAGAAATATGTTCAGCAGCTGCTGGATGCAGACAAGGCATATATCGCTTTCGATACTCCTGAGGAGTTGGAGGCAAAGCGTGCTGAGATACAGAATTTTCAGTACGACTGTCACACCCGCAGTCAGATGCGTAACTCTCTGACACTTCCAAAGGAAGAGGTAGAACAGCTCATTGCCGATGGTAAGCAGTATGTTGTCCGCTTTAAGATCGATGCTGGCGAGGAGGTTCTTGTCAACGATCTTATCCGTGGTGAGGTTCGCGTGAAGACTGACATCCTCGATGATAAGGTGCTCTATAAGAGTGCAGACCAGCTGCCTACTTATCACCTCGCAAATATCGTCGACGATCATCTGATGGAGATATCCCATGTTATTCGTGGTGAAGAGTGGTTGCCAAGTGCACCTCTTCATGTACTGCTTTATAAGGCTTTTGGCTGGGAGGATACGATGCCGCAGTTTGCTCATCTGCCTCTGTTGTTGAAGCCTGATGGTAAGGGAAAACTCTCTAAGCGCGATGGTGACCGTCTGGGATTCCCTGTGTTCCCATTGCTCTGGAAAGATCCAAAGAGTGGTGAGACATCACGTGGATATCGTGAGGATGGCTATTTCCCTGAGGCCGTCATCAACTTCCTGGCTCTGTTGGGATGGAATCCTGGCACAGAGCAGGAGATCTTCTCTCTCGACGAGCTTGTTCCTCTCTTTGATATTTCAAAGTGCTCCAAGGCAGGCGCCAAGTTCGCTTTTGAAAAGGCTATATGGTTCAACCACGAGTATATCCTTATGAAATCTAACGAAGAGATTGCTTCTCTCTTTGAACCAATTGTCAAGGAGCATTGTCCTCAGGAGACCTCAGAGCGTATCCTCAAGGTTACAGAGATGATGAAGGATCGTGTATCGTTTGTTCATGAGTTGTGGCCACTCTGTTCATTCTTCTTCGAGGCTCCGACTGCTTACGATGAGAAGACAGCAAAGAAGCGATGGAAAGACGATTCTGCTCAGGTTATGACAGAACTGATAGGTGTTCTCGAGGGCATCGATGATTTCTCTCTTGATAATCAGGAGCAGATTGTTCATGCCTGGGTAGAACAGAAGGAGTATAAGCTTGGTAATGTGATGAACGCCTGGCGCCTGACACTCGTTGGTGAGGGTAAGGGTCCTGGTATGTTCGATATCTCTGCTTTCCTTGGTAAAGAGGAGACTATTGCCAGAATGAAACGTGCCATTGAAGTACTTGGATAACCATGTATAACGTCTTTATATACCTTTATCTGTTGGGAGTGGCTGTTTGCAGTCGCTTCAACGAAAAGGTGCGCAAGATGTGGCATGGAGAGAGGGAGGCTTTCAGTATTCTCCGTGAGAAAGTAGACCCCAATGCCAAATATGTGTGGTTCCATGCCGCATCGCTGGGTGAGTTCGAACAGGGTCGTCCCTTGATGGAGCAGTTACGGAAGGATCATCCTGAGTATAAGATTCTCCTGACGTTCTTCTCACCTTCAGGCTATGAGGTGCGTAAGAATTACGAGGGAGCGGATATCATTACCTATCTCCCTATCGATACTATCACCAATGCCCGCAGGTTCTTGCGACTTGTACATCCTGTGATGGCATTCTTCATCAAGTACGAGTTCTGGTATAACTACCTGCATATCCTTAAGCATCGCAATATACCGGTATATAGTGTGTCGAGCATCTTCCGCCCTGATCAGGTGTTCTTTAAGTGGTATGGTCGTCAGTATGGACGTGTACTTAACTGCTTTACCCATTTCTTCGTACAGAACGAGGTTAGTAAGGAGTTGCTGGCTAAGATAGGTATCACAAACACCACAGTTGTTGGCGATACCCGTTTTGACCGTGTGCTTCAGATTAAGGAAGCTGCCAAGCAGTTGCCTGTCGTTGAAGCGTTCAAACAGGATTATAAGGTCTTTGTGGCAGGTAGCAGCTGGCCACCTGATGAGGAGATATTCATCAAGTATTTTAATGAGCATAAGGACTGGAAGCTTATCATTGCTCCCCATGTCATTGGCGAGGATCATCTTCAGCAGATTGAGAAGCTGCTCGAAGGCCGTAAGGTCATCCGCTATACAGAAGCCGAAAAACAGTTCAAAGCTCAAAGCTCAAAGTTCAAAGTTTCCGAGGTGCTCATCATCAATTGCTATGGTCTTCTCTCAAGCATCTACCATTATGGCGATGTGGCTTATGTAGGTGGTGGCTTTGGCGTAGGTATTCATAATCTTCTGGAGGCAGCTGTCTGGGATGTGCCGGTATTCTTCGGTCCCAACAACCAGAAGTTCCAGGAGGCTCAGGCTCTCAAGCATAGCGGAGGCTTTGAGATCCATGACTATGAGGAGTTTGCCCGGATGATGGATCGTTTTGCTGCAGAGCCAGATTTCTTGAAAGAGCAGGGTGTCAAGGCCGGACATTTCGTCAAAGGTCAGGCTGGTGCTACACAGAAGGTGATGGCCTCTGTCGATTCACTTCTTTAGAGATGAATAGTAATTATATGTGGATGCTGCTGTTTATGGTATTGCCAATCCTGGCCCTTGTATATATAGGTTGGCACATTTGGGCGATTCTTCCTTTCACTTCCCTCTGGAAGTCGTTGATTATCATCGTTCTTCTGCTTTGTTTCTCGCTGTTGTTCTTCTCCATCATGAGGAAATTCGACA
>Ga0326511_10001519_pt1 | contig 19207 bp, 13 predicted proteins | sample 0_2496_0518_D_FD_203701 | JGI IMG/M metagenome (GOLD analysis project Ga0326511, IMG submission 203701) | Bovine rumen microbial communities from UC Davis, California, United States - 0_2496_0518 | ecosystem: Host-associated > Mammals > Digestive system > Stomach > Rumen | place: USA... | reverse complement strand
AACGCTGTGTAAGTCGGCATACTTCTTTACGAACTTGGGCACGAAGCCGTCGCCGTAGCCCAGCATATCCTGATAGACCAGCACCTGACCGTCGCAGCTGCTACTGGCGCCGATGCCGATAGTCAGAATCTTAGACTGCTCGGTAATCATCTTCGCCAAGGCCTCAGGGACACATTCCAAGGTCACGGCAAAGGCCCCTGCCTCTTCCACCGCCTTCGCGTCGTCAAGCAGTTTGCGGGCTTTCTCCAGTGTCTTTCCTTGCACCTTGTAGCCACCAAAGGCGTTCACCGACTGAGGCGTCAGTCCGATGTGTGCTACCACGGGAATGCCAGCTTGGACGATGGCCTTGATGCGGTCGGCATATTCGCGTCCGCCCTCCAGCTTGACAGCCTGACAGTTGGTCTCCTTCATGATGCGTCCGGCGTTGCGGACGGCATCTTCGACAGACGGCTGGTAGGACATGAACGGCATGTCAACGACAACAAATGCTTCCTTGGCACCGCGGCAAACTGCCTTGCCGTGATGAATCATGTCGTCGACGGTCACGGCCAACGTGTTCTCGTAGCCCAGCATGACGTTGCCCAGCGAGTCGCCCACCAGGATCATGTCTATGCCTGCCTCGTCCATGGTGCGGGCGGTGTTGTAGTCGTAGGCCGTAAGCATACTTATTGGGAGTTTTCCCTTACGGTCCAATAAGTCAAAAATCGTTTTTCTCATTACTTTTGTTTGTGTTATCCTTAATGCTTTTGTCGTGTTATTAGTTTTGACTCTCGAACTGACGGATTTTCTCTAGATAGTAGCGGCGCAGGTCCACCCAGCGGTAGTAGGGCCACTGGTTGGTGGCGACGGGCAACGTGGTCTCGCGCTCGTTCAGCAGGCCTTTGACGAGGATGTCGCCATTGCCCTTCTTCGGACGATAGAAGACGAGCTGGACGTTACAGCCCATGGGGAAGATGCGGTAGTTGCGCCAGACGTTGTCGAGGGTGTCGAGGTTCTCGACCTGTGCGCCGCAGTTGTCCATCTCCAGAAGGCAGGCCAGGGGCATGACGCACACCTCATGGCCGAAGCGCAGGGTGGCCTGTGTCTGGGTGACGGTGTCGGCCGTCTCGATGATGTTCTTCAGGAGGTTCAGCTGACTGAAAGGCATGACGCCTTCGGCCTGGGGAGCAGCACCATAGTCCAAGTACCAGCCGACGTTGCGGATGCGCCACTGGTCGTAGAGCTCGTCGTCGGTGAAGAGCGAGAGCAGTTCGATGTCGGTATCGTGGCTCTGCATATTGGTGGCGACGTCGAAGAGCTGGTTCATCAGCTCGCCGGCGCGTACATTATTATATATATACTGCTCGTCGTTGAAGAGCACCTTCATCAGACGCTCGGGGTGGGTGTAGCGCAGACGGGCCTCACGGCTCTCGCGGTCGCCCGTGGAGCGGCCAACGTTACGGACACGTCCCTCCCACGGCTGGTTCAGGTAGTACTGCAGCGACTCGCTGACATCGTTGTGGATGCGGGCCGTCGGGTTGGCGGCCATCAGCTCCTCGCACTCAGCGATCATCGACAGGATGCATCGCGTGACAACCGTGGAGCGGGCGTCGATGGGCACGTTGCGGGTCTTGAAAATCTCGGGGAAGTGTTCGGCCATGCGGCGGCCGATGCCATGGTGCTGTCGCTCGCCGACGGTCGTCAGGTCGCCCAGACGCTTCACCGTGGTGGGCAGGAACTCCTCGAGCTTACGCAGCACCTCCAGTCCCTCTGCCGTCAGCTTGCCTTGGTCGCGGGCGTCGCGCAGGGTGTTGATGGGTGAACGGTATTCACCCTCGTTGATGAGCCAACGTGAGCCGTGGCGGCCGTAGTGGCTCATGTAGTATGGAACGTAGCCTTTGGGCGCTGGTGTCAGGGGTGTTGTCGACAACTGGCGGTCGTAGTCCAGATAGTTGCTGCCAGCGAGGTAGCGGTTCTCGGCAATCTCTTCTCGTGCCGACTTGGTAAACGTGGCCGTCTGGGCTGTCATTGTGACAGTTGCCAGCAGTAAGGCGTTAAGGAGTGTCGTTCTCATTGTCATTGATAAGTTGGTAATCTCGTTTGAGTGATTGATCTCGTTTGAGTTGGTTATGAATGTCTAAATGAAAAACCCCGCTTCAGGCCGAAGGCCCTTCACGGGGTTCATAATGAAAGGAGGAGTGGTACCTCCAGGAATCGAACCGGGGACACACGGATTTTCAGTCCGATGCTCTACCAACTGAGCTAAGGCACCATTTCGGTTTTGCTTTCCTTTCGTTTGCGGGTGCAAAGGTACGAACTTTTTTCCGTCCCACCAAACTTTTCTTCAATTATTTTTGAAAAATCTTAATTCTTTCCTCTTAATTCTTAATTCTTTCCTCTTAATTGCCGAAGGCAATAACTCTTAATTCTCAATTCTTAATTCTTAACTCTTCAACGGATTCCATCCCTGTGCTTTGAGCTCAAACTCCTGATTATCACGCGTTACGAGCACATGACCGTACTTCTTGTCGGTGATATGGCCGATGAGGTGGACATCGTCCAGCGCCTCGATCTTCTCGTGGTCACCGATGGGAACGGTGAATACCAGTTCGTAGTCTTCGCCGCCGTTAAGGGCGCAGGTGGTGACGTTCATGTTCATCTCCTCGGCCATGACGGCGGTTTGGTAGTCGATGGGCAGCTGCTTCTCGAAGATGCGGCAGCCGACGCCACTCTGCTTGCAGATGTGCATGAGCTCGGAGGAGAGACCGTCGCTGACGTCCATCATGGCGGTGGGACGGATGCCGGCCTCGCGCAGGCGCTGAATGATGTCGCCGCGGGCCTCGGTCTGCAACTGTCGCTGCAGCAGGTACTCCTTGCCTGCGAAGTCGGGCTGGAAGTCAGGTATGCTGGCGGCTGAACCGCCAGCCGCACTCTTCCGCTTTGCTTCCTCTACCATCTGGTAGTAGACGCTCTTCTCGCGTTCCAGCAGCTGGAGACCCATATAGGCGGCTCCGAGATCGCCGCTGACGCAGATGAGGTCGGTGTCGTGGGCGCCGTTACGGTAGACGATGTCATCCTTGCGTGCTTCGCCGATGCAGGTGATGCTGATGGCCAGTCCGGTATAGCTGGAGGTGGTGTCGCCGCCGACGATGTCGACGTTCCATTTGTCGCAGGCCAGACGGATGCCTTCGTAGAGTTCTTCGATGTCTTCAACGCTGAAGCGCTTGCTTAGGGCCAGCGAGACGGTCAGCTGACGCGGCGTGCCGTTCATGGCGAAGACGTCGCTGATGTTCACCATGGCCGATTTGTATCCCAGGTGCTTCAGGTCGATATAGGTGAGGTCGAAGTGTACGCCCTCCATGAGCAGGTCGGTGGTGACGAGCACCTCGCTGTCGGGGTAGGAGAGAACGGCGCAGTCGTCGCCGACGCCGTACTTCGTTGATGTGTTCTTGGGTTGCAGGTCTTTTGTCAGGCGGTCGATGAGTCCGAACTCGCCCAGCTTAGCGATATCCATGTGTCTATATAATATAAATAGGTGTATGCGTAGTTAGCGGAAACTGATGGTATGCGGACGCTTGGCCTTCGTGCCGTCAGCTTTTGTGCCATCAGCCTTGGTGTCATCAGTCTTCGTGCCGTCTGCATTTGTACTGCTAACCTTCCGTGGTTTCAACGTGATATGGCGGCGTGCGTTCTTCCTGACATAGTCGATGATGTACTGGTTGAACGTCTCTTCCTGGTCCAGCAGTAGGCTGACGCGTACGGGCTGTTGGTAGAGGTTCCGTCGCACGTCGTCGCTCAGTCCGTCGGTGGCCCTCAGACGCACGGCGTCCTTCTCCGTGGTGATGATACACTTGGGCGAGGGCATGGCGTCGAAGGTGTCGTTGATGAGTTCCACGTCCTTATGGCTGAAGTAGTGGTGGTCGGAGAAGGTCAGCGGCCTGATGCTGCCGACGTGTGGCGTCAGGTCCTCGCTGAGCTGTCGCGGTGAGGCGATACCGGTGAGCAGGAGGACGTTGGTGTCCTTGAGTTCTCCAAGCACTTTGTGCTTTCCGTGCTCCCTGAATACCGGCTGTGGTGCATCGTAGTCGAGTGTCGAGAAGAACAGGCGCTGGTAGGGGAAGAGATCCATCGCTTTCGTGATGACCCGGAACTCCATCGGCTTCAGGTCTTTTGGACACTTGGTGACGATGACGATATCGGCGCGGTTCTTGCCTTTCAGAGGCTCGCGCAGCCTGCCGGCGGGCAACAGCTTGTCGTAGATGATGAGGCGGTGGTAGTCGACGAGCAGGATGTTGATGCCGGGTTTAACCTGCCGGTGCTGGAAGGCGTCGTCGAGGAGGACGACATCGACATCGGCGTCCTTGCTGTCGTTCTTGGTCAGACGGCTGATGCCATCGGCGCGGCTATGGTCGACGGCGACGGTCACCTTCGGGAACTTCTGCTTCATCTGGAACGGTTCGTCGCCGATGTCGCTCATCTTCGTCGTGTTGTCGGCGATGACAAAACCGCTGGTCTTGCGCTTGTAGCCACGACTCAGCACGGCAAGGCGCAGGTGGTCCTGCAACAGGCGGACGAGGTATTCCACGTGGGGTGTCTTGCCGGTACCGCCAACGGTGATGTTGCCGACGGAGATGACGGGCGTCTTGAACGAGCGGCTCTTCCGCAATCCTGTGTCAAAGAGGAAATTGCGGATGTTGACGCCCAAGCCGTAGAACCAGCTCAGGGGCGTCAGCCATTCGTTGATCTTGATGAAGTCGCCTTCCATCTCCTCTCTCCGTCGTTACTTAACCTCTAACTGATACGGGAATTTGGCCTGCAGGCGGCTGCATTGCATATCGCGGCGCAGCTCCAGGAGCGGCTGGTAGAGTTCGCCGAGCGTCTGGCGCAGCTCGTTGTCCAGGTAGGAGCCCTTCTTGTCGCTGCTGCTCAGGAGCTGGTCAAACCAGCTGGCGGGAGCGGGGTAGGCGGCCATGTGGTACTCCTTGACCTTTGCCAGTTCGGCGGCCTTCTTCACGGCGTCGTCCAGAGAGCCGAGCTTGTCGACGAGCTTGATCTTCAGCGCGTCCTTGGCCAGCCAGACACGTCCCTGTGCGATGGAGTCGACGGCGTCACGCTTCATCTTGCGGCCGTCGGCCACGATGTCGAGGAAGTTGATGTATCCGCGGTCCACGTAGCTTTGCATATAGCGCATCTCGGCGCTGTTCTCCTTGCCCAGTACGAGGTTCTCCTCGTAGTCGGTATACTTGTTGGTCTTCACGCCGTCGAAGGTGACACCGAGCTTGTCGGTGACGAGTCCGCTGAAGTTAGGTATCATGCCGAAGATGCCGATGCTGCCGGTGATGGTCGTCGGCTCGGCGAAGATGTAGTCGGCAGCGGCGCTGATCATATAGCCGCCGGAAGCTGCTGCACCACCCATTGACACGACGACGGGCTTCTTCGTCTTCAGCTGCTTGATGGCGTGCCAGATCTGCTCTGAGGCATTGGCACTACCACCGCCGGAGTTGACGCGCAGCACGACGGCCTTCACGTCGTCGTCCTTGGCCAACTTGTTCAAGTCCTCGACGGTGGTCTTGCCCACGATGTCGTGGTCTGACGAGAAGAGGCCCGTTGCCTCGGTGTCGACGATGCTGCCGTAAGCATAGTAGACGGCAATCTTCTCGCCCTTGTCCTTATTCTTCTTTGGCAGGTTGATCATGTCGGCGAGGGTCAGCTGGCTGATCTCTTTGTCGGCATCAATCTTCAGCAGGGCCTTGATCTCCTTGCTCACCTCGTCGGGGTACATCAGCTTGTCGACGAGCTTCGCCGTGACATAGTCGTTAGCGTCAGCCAGTCCGATGATACTGTCGTTAGCCAGCTGGTTCAGCTGTTCGGCGGTCACCTTGCGGCTCTCGGCGATGTCGCTGAGCCAATGCTGCCAGATGCCCTGGGTGTAGGCCTCGCGCTGCTCGCGGTCGTAGTCGCTCATGCCGGTCATCGTGCTGCGCTCCACGTAGCTCTTGTACTTGCCGACCTTGGCCACCTGGTACTTGATGCCGAGTTTGTCGTACAGGCCCTTCATGTACTCGCCCTTTCCGCCGAGTCCCTTGAAGTCGAGCATACCCGTGCGGTTCAGGAAGACCTTGTCTGCCACGGAAGCCACATAGTAGCTGGCTTGCATATACTGGTCGGAGTAAGCCACAATCCACTTGCCGCTCTTCTTGAAGTCCTTCAGGGCGTCGCGGATTTGCTGGGCTGTGGCGGGGGCGTCGAACGACGAGATGCCGCCCTCGATGTAGATGCCCTTGATGTTCTCTTCGTCCTTGGCCTTGCGGATGCTGGCCACGATGTCGTCCAGTCCCATGACGTCCATGTCGATCTCTCCCATGAGTATGCTGAAGGGATCGTCCTCATTAGCGCGTTCCTGAACGGCACCGTTGAGTTTCAAGACGAATACCGAGTTTTCGGGGGCAGTCGTCGTCTTGTTTCCAGAGGCGACGATACCGACGAGACTGATCATGAAAATGATGCCGCCAACGATTGACAGCAGGATGATGCCACAGATGGTGGCGAGGGTGTACTTGAAGAATTCTTTCATTTTTAAGGTATAAGTTTACGTATTTCCGCGCAAAGTTACGACTTTTTTCTGAATAGTCGCACATTTTTCCTGATTTTTTATTAATTTTGCCCCCGCAAAACTAATTACTGAACAAATAAAGCACATGAAAACAAGACTTTTTACCTGTCTCTTCCTGCTCGCGATATGCGTGTCGGGTATGGGAAAAAAGAAAGTGGTGAAACAGGAACTGTGGCCAGACGGCACGCCAATCTCCGCTTGGTTTAGCGACACGACGCGCGTGGACCTCTCCGGGCTGAAGCGCTATGTTGTGACCGATTATGGCGTTGACGGCTTCTCGGCGGAGGTCCAGACGGCGAAGATTCAGGCCGTCATCGACCGCTGTGCCCAGGAGGGTGGGGGAGTTGTCGTTATTCCCCGTGGCACGTTCATCAGCGGCGCCCTTTTCTTCAAGCCCAAGACCCACTTGAAGATTGAGGAGGGTGGCGAGCTCCAAGGCGCCCCGCGAATTAAGTACTATCCTGTCCTCAAGACACGTCTCGAAGGTCAGACGCTCGACTACTTTGCCGCCCTTGTCAATGCCGACGGCGTTGACGGTTTTACCATCACTGGCCCAGGCACCATCAATGGCAATGGCCAGCCCTTCTGGGAGGAGTTCTGGATACGCCGTAAGATCAACAAGAACTGTACGAACCTCGAGGCGATGCGTCCGCGCAACGTCTATATCTCCAATTCAAAGGATGTGACAGTACAAGACGTAAAGATCATTAATTCAGCGTTTTGGACGAATCATCTCTACCGTTGCGAGAACGTTCGATACCTCGGCTGCTTCATCTATGCGCCGACGGAGAACGTGACGCCCGTCGACCCCAAGCGCGGGGCACCGTCGAGCGATGCCATCGACCTTGACGTCTGCAAGAACGTTCTTGTCCACGGTTGCTATATGCACGTCAACGACGATGCCGTCGTGCTGAAGGGCGGCAAGGGCACGTGGGCCGACAAAGACGAGAACAACGGTCCCAACTCGAACATCATCATCGAGGACTGCACCTACGGCAAGGTGCATGGCTGTCTGACGCTGGGCTCGGAGTCGCTCCACGACCGTAACGTTATCCTGCGCCGCATCAATGTCAAGTCGGCCACACGTGTGCTATGGCTGAAGATGCGTCCCGACACGCCTCAGCACTACGAGTATGTTACCGTCGAGGACATTACCGGCACGTGTGGCTCGTTCCTCGTCGTCCGTCCCTGGACGCAGTTCTTCAAGCCCGAGGACCGTGAGGACATGCCGCTGTCGACGTGCAACAACATCACCATCCGTAACATCCAGATGACCACGAAGAACTTCTTCGACGTCGGTACGTCCGAGAAGTACCGCCTCAAGGACTTCACTTTCGAGAATGTCAACGTGCAGGACGAGAAGAAAGCTTTCGACCCGGCGATGATTGAGAACTGTAGCGTGCGGAATGTCACTATCCAATAGTCAAAAGAAGGTTAATTCCGCAAGTAGAACATAAAAAAGAGCGTGCCAAATTGTCAGTTTTGACAGTTTGGCACGTTTTTCGCTGACATGAAGGCAGACGATTAAAACAACAAATAACAAAAAACAACGTATTATGAACATCAAACCATTAGCAGACCGCGTGCTGGTAGTACCCGCACCGGCAGAAGAGAAGATCGGTGGTATCATCATTCCTGATACCGCCAAGGAAAAACCCCTCCACGGCACCATCAAGGCTGTCGGTCAGGGCACGAAGGACGAGGCCATGATCCTGAAGGCCGGGGACGAGGTGCTCTACGGCAAGTACAGTGGCACGGAACTGGAGTTCGAGGGTGAGAAGTACCTGATGATGCGCCAGAGCGACGTCCTCGCGATTATTGAAAAGTAATCGCAAATGTAAAAATGATAAAATGTAAATAAATCAATTATTACATTTTTAAATTCTTTAATTTTTAAATTCTGAAAGATTATGGCAAAGGATATTAAATTCAATATTGATGCCCGCGACGCTATGAAGCAGGGTGTCGACCAGTTGGCAAACGCAGTAAAGGTGACGCTTGGCCCGAAGGGACGCAACGTTGTCATCGAGAAGAAGTTCGGTGCTCCGCAGATTACCAAGGACGGCGTGACCGTCGCCAAGGAGATTGAGCTGGAGGACAAGTTCGAGAATACCGGTGCACAGCTCGTGAAGAGCGTGGCCTCGAAGACGGGCGACGATGCCGGCGACGGCACCACCACCGCTACCATCCTGGCCCAGGCCATCGTCAGCGAGGGTCTGAAGAACGTGACCGCCGGTGCTAACCCCATGGACCTGAAGCGCGGCATCGACAAGGCTGTGAAGGCCGTTACCGACTTCATCGCCAAGAGTGCCGAGCAGGTGGGCGACAACTACGACAAGATTGAGCAGGTAGCTACCGTCTCTGCCAATAACGACAAGGAGATTGGCGAGCTGTTGGCTGAGGCTATGCGCAAGGTGTCAAAGGACGGTGTCATCACTATCGAGGAGTCGAAGAGCCGCGACACGCACATCGGCGTTGTCGAGGGTATGCAGTTCGACCGCGGCTACCTGTCCGCTTACTTCATGACCGACAGCGACAAGATGGAGTGTGTGATGGAGAACCCCTATATCCTTATTTATGATAAGAAGATCTCGAACATCAAGGACTTCCTGCCCATCCTGCAGCCTGCCGCCGAGAGCGGTCGCCCCCTGCTGGTCATTGCCGAGGATGTCGACTCTGAGGCCCTCACCACGCTTGTCGTGAACCGTCTGCGTGGTGGTCTGAAGATCTGTGCCGTCAAGGCTCCCGGCTTCGGTGATCGTCGCAAGGCCATGCTCGAGGACATCGCTACGCTGACCGGCGGCGTCGTCATCAGCGAGGAGAAGGGTCTGAAGCTGGAGCAGGCTACGCTTGACATGCTGGGCACGTGTGACAAGGTGACAGTCTCGAAGGACAACACCACCATCGTCAATGGTGCCGGCGACAAGCAGGCCATCAAGGACCGCATCGCCCAGATCAAGAAGGAGATTGAGGTGACCACTTCTTCCTATGACAAGGAAAAGTTGCAGGAGCGTCTGGCCAAGCTGGCCGGCGGTGTAGCCGTGCTCTACGTAGGTGCCAACTCTGAGGTTGAGATGAAAGAGAAGAAGGACCGCGTCGACGATGCCCTCTGCGCTACCCGCGCCGCTATCGAGGAAGGTGTCGTTGCCGGTGGCGGTACCACCTATATCCGCGCTCAGGAGGCCTTGAAGGACGTGAAGGGCGACAATGCCGACGAGCAGACGGGTATCAACATCATCTGTCGCGCCATTGAGGAGCCTCTGCGCCAGATCGTTACCAATGCCGGTGGCGAGGGTGCTGTCGTCGTCCAGAAGGTTCGCGAGGGTGAGGGCGACTTCGGTTACAACGCCCGTACCGAGGTCTACGAAGATATGCGCCAGGCAGGTGTCATCGACCCCGCCAAGGTGGCTCGTGTGGCTCTTGAGAACGCCGCTTCTATCGCCGGTATGTTCCTCACCACGGAGTGCCTGATCTGCGACAAACCCGAAAAAGAGCCCGCCATGCCCATGGGTGGCGCCCCGGGAATGGGTGGCATGATGTAGTGGAATTGTCAACTCGACATAACAAAATAGGGAGGCGGACTTTTCGGTTCGTCTCCATTTTTTTTGTTTTTGATTTAGGTCAATGAAAAAAAGAGGAAAGCTATTGCACCAATATATTTTTCTTCATAACTTTGCAGCGTCAAAACTGATAAATGACTGCCGCGAGGCAAGACAACGATATTTTTGATTTGTTTTAGTAGATTAGTTTTTAAGTAGTTTGTTTTTTCATAAAAAGCGGAACGTCGTGAGGACGTTCCGCTTTTTGGTGTGTACAGAATGTATATGTTCTATTACAAACGATTCTTCAAGGATTCTTTCCAAGTTTCATAAGCCTGTTTGTAAGCCTCGCGGTTCTTGGCATCAGGCTCAATGACCTCGAGTTTGTCGAGCGTAGCAAATGCCTCGTTGCTGTCCTTGTAAATACCGGCACCGATACCTGCACCCTTGGCTGCACCCACAGAACCGTCAGTATCGTATAGTTCGATGGTGGCTCCGCTGACACCGGCCAGCGTGTTGCGGAACAGCGGCGAAAGGAACATATTGGCCTTGCCGGCATGAATCTTCTTGATGTCCATACCCATTTGCTCCATAATCTCCATACCATAGCAGAAGGAGAAAACGATACCCTCCTGGGCAGCACGGACGATATGAGCCTTAGAGTGCTTATTGAAGTTCAAGCCGTTGATGGAACAGCCGATTTCCTTGTTCTCAAGCACACGCTCGGCGCCGTTGCCGAACGGGATAATCGTCACGCCCTCGCTGCCGATAGGAGCCTGGGCTGCCAGGTCATTCATCTCGGCGTAGGAGATGTCGGGCGTGATGTTGCGGTGTACCCAGGCGTTGAGGATACCCGTGCCGTTGATGCACAGGAGCACACCGAGGCGTGTCTGGTCATCGGTATGGTTCACGTGAGCAAAGGTGTTGACACGCGAGAGCTTGTCATAGTTGACTTCGCCCAATACACCATAGACGACACCACTGGTGCCTGCCGTTGCGGCAATCTCACCGGGATTGAGGACATTCAGCGACAGGGCATTGTTGGGCTGGTCGCCACCACGATAGGTAATCGGCGTGCCAGCCTCAAGACCGAGCTCGGCAGCGGCGGCGGCAGACACTTGTGCCTGAACAGCAAAGGTGGGAACGATGTCGCTGATGAGTGACTGGTCGAAACCGTAGTAGTCGAGAAGGAACTGGGCGGGACGGTTCTCCTTGAAGTCCCAGAACATACCCTCAGACAGTCCGCTGACGGTGGTGTTGATCGTTCCGCTGAGACGCAGGGCGAGATAGTCGCCTGGCAGCATCACCTTATATACCTTATTATATAAGTCAGGCTCATTCTCCTTGACCCACGCCAACTTGGCAGCAGTAAAGTTGCCGGGAGAGTTGAGCAAGTGTGACAGACACTGCTCGGCGCCTAAATCCTTGAATGCCTTCTCGCCATAAGGGACGGCACGGGAGTCGCACCAGATGATGGCGGGACGAAGAGGCTTCAGCGCCTTGTCGACACAGACCAGACCATGCATCTGGTAGGAAATACCGATGGCCTTGATCTCATTGCCCTTGACACCCGCATCGGCCATAATCTTCTGCAGGGACTGCTTGGCATACTGCCACCATGACTCCGGATCCTGCTCGGCCCATCCTGCCTTGGTTGCCATGATAGGCGCCTCGCGCTCGGGATAGAAAGCAGAAGCCACACACTTGCCGCTATCGGCGTTGACTAAAGATGCTTTGACTGACGAACTGCCAACGTCAAAACCCAATAAATATCTGTTACTCATTTCTTTTGTGAATTAGTACAATTATAATACGCAGAAGGCACGAAAATCCCTAAAAAAAATGCTACAAAAAAACTTTTTTTCCATAAAAAGCATTTTTTTTGCCATAAAATGAACACAATTCAAATATTTTATTTACCTTTGCACGACAAAGTGGACATGATAGCTATCAATACACATTTCATATATGAAGAAAAAGATATTAATACTAGACGACAAAGAGACAATTGCAAAAGTGTTGTCTATCTACTTGATGAGCGACTATGACGTACAGTGGTTGCCCGACGGACTGCAAGGAGTAAAATGGCTTCAGGCAGGTAATACGCCGGACCTCATTATCTCGGACATCCGTATGCCGGGTATGCGCGGTGACGACTTTCTTGAGTGGATTAAGCAGAACGAATTGTTCCGCCACATCCCTGTCATCATGCTTAGCAGCGAGGACTCTACCAGCGAGCGCATCCGCCTGCTGGAGATTGGCGCTGAGGACTACATCGTCAAGCCCTTCAACCCTATGGAGCTGAAGATCAGAGTCAAGAAGATTTTACCCAACTGAGTTCACTGATCAATGATAGGCATTGTATATTTAGGGACTAATCCTCAGACTGAAGAACGTCTGAAATACATTCCTGGACGCTTGGTGCAGCTGACAAAGAACTACAAGGAAGCTGCCACTGCGTGTGCACCTCATGTCAGGAATGAGCATTTCATTGTCTTCTATGAGAAGAACGTCCGCACCGAGGATATCACAGCCATCACCTACCTACGTAAGAAGTGCGCAAACGTCTACATCATCTTGTTGACTGACGTGCTTACCGACGAGGATAGGCAGATATACCAGAAGTGCGGCATTAACGACACACTGTCGGTCAATGCCTCTGTGACGGAACTCAACAAGAAAATACAATTCATCAGCGATCGCGAGGCTATCATGTTCGACGACCAGGTGTCTAAGAAGCACATCCTGCGTTTCAAGATACCTCTTTGGAAGCGGACATTCGACATCGTCTTCTCGCTCCTTGCCATTATCATCCTCTCCCCTGTTTTCATCATCACCGCCATTGCCATCCGCTTAGAAAGTCCCGGCCCGATACTCTTCAAGTCGAAGCGTGTGGGAACAAACTATACCATTTTCGACTTCCTGAAGTTCCGCTCGATGTACACCGATGCCGAGAAACGTCTTAAAGAAGTCAGTAAGGCCGCCGGCAACCAATATGCTGAAAAGGATGAGAAGGAAGAGGCGAAAGCCAACATCACGGCTCCGTTAGGCGACGAAGCCGAAATGGCGATGATGGCAATGGGCATGGAGTCGGACATGATGATTAGCGATGACGAGGTGATGCTCGTCGGCGACGATTTTGTCGTGGCCGAGAGCGACTTTAGCAAGGAGAAGGAAGAGGAAATCAACAACGCCTTCGTCAAGATTGAGAACGACCCGCGTGTCACGAAAGTAGGACGCTTCATCCGCAAGTACAGCATTGATGAGCTGCCGCAGCTGTTCAATATCCTGAAAGGCGATATGTCCATTGTCGGCAACCGTCCCCTGCCCCTCTACGAGGCCGAGAAGTTGACCATCGACTCCAGCATCGACCGTTTCATGGCGCCCGCCGGTCTCACTGGACTGTGGCAGGTGGAAGAGCGCGGCAAGGGAGGCCTCATGTCAGCCGAAGAGCGCAAGCAATTAGACATCACGTACGGACAGACATACAACTTCCTGCTCGACATGAAGATCATCTTCCGTACGCTGACAGCATTCATACAGAAAGAAAACGTTTAATAAACGAAGATAGACATAGACACGATGAGTACCATCAGACATCGATTTGTATTAGCGATTGCAGCGGCATTGTCTGCCAACACGGCAATGGCGCAGTTTAACGAAAGCGGCATCAGTGCCGGTTTCTTTGACTCCAGTAAGGAGAAAACCATCAGTTTTTCGGAGTTTAAGCTCCCGCCATTGGCAGTATTGTTTGAAAACGCCAAATCAAACCCTCAAATTCTCACACTGGCTAAAGCACAGGAGATTGCCGAGGCTGAGGTGGCTAAGCAGAAGCGACACATCTTCTCGTATGTTCAAGGACACGCTTCATATAGCTATGGCAAGGCGGATATGTGGGGCAATAACTCTTCAACGTACAGCACAATGATTTACCAATTCCAAGGAAGCAAGCAGAGCTACTGGAATGTTGGTGTCAACGTCGCCGTTCCGTTGGAGGACATCCTCGACTTAGGAGCCTCTGTCAAACGTAAAAGACTTCAGGTGGAACAGGCTGAATATCAAAAAGACATTGCATATAACCAGCTGAAGTTGGAAATAGCTACATTGTTCGTTAAAATCACGAACGACTTAATCTCGCTTAAAACTGCCAGTGAGAACGCAGCTGTCTATCAAGGTGCGGGAGCATTGAACCAAGAGGACTTCCTGAATGGTAATTTATCCATTAGAGAATTTGCTGAGACGAAGCGCTATGAGCAAGGCTCTGTTGCAAGCTATCAAAATCTTCAGACTCAAATCACTACTGACATTTTGACGCTGGAAATTCTCACCAACACCCCGATTCTGACCAACTCCACTACAGAAATCACCTTGGACAGCACAGTACAGAAGAGTGAAAAGGAAATTGCAAAGGAGAACAAGGCTGTAGAGAAGCGCATCAAGAAAGCCAATGAGGAAGAAGAGAAGCGCATAGAGAAGCTGGAGAAAGAAGAAGAAAAAGCAGAGAAAGAAGCTGCTAAAGCAGCGAAGAAAGGTTCCAAATAATTAAGATTAATCAATTCACACTATAACACAAGCGCTATGGATATTTTCAGATATATCGTTAGGTTCCTGTTCAAAATACGCTGGTACCTTATTATATTACCGATGATTGCCCTTGTCGTAGCATGGTTTATGACCCGTAATATGCCCCGTATCTATGATACGAACACGACCATTTACACAGGTATGATTACCGGTTATAACATTGAAGGCGGAACGGGAACTGCCGGTGGTAACGCACAAACCAATATCACCAATCTGATGTTGATTATCCAGACGGACAATACCATCCACGAAGTTGCTTTGCGCCTATTTGCACGCTGTATGATGTACGGAAGTACGACCAAAGATAACAACTATATCTCGGCCGAGCATTTCCGAGTCCTAAATAACAGTGTGCCTGAAGAAGTGAAGGCACTCATCAACCACAACAGTGAGAAAGTGACGTATGCTAACCTGAAGGCCTACGAGAAACCTATGCAGGACAATTACCTTTTCGGTATATTGAACTATCACCCCTACTTCGGCATCAACAGCATTACCAGCAGGTTAAAAGTGATGCAATTGGATCGAAGTGATATCATTAACATTGGCTATTCCGCTAACGATGCAGGCATAGCCTACAATACACTTGATATTCTGAATGAGGTGTTCGCACGTCAGTATCAGCAATTGCGATATGGTGAAACAACGAATGTCATCAAGTTCTTCGAGCGTGAGGTGTCTCGTCTGTATAAAATCCTCACAGGTGCCGAGGATGACCTCATTCGCTACAACGTCGACAAGGGTATCATAAACTATGGCGAACAGACCAAGCAACTTTCAGCACTCGATGCTGCACAGCAGACGTCTGACAATGATCAATTGATGAACTATACGACGACAAAGGCCTTGATGGACTATTTGGAGCGTCAGCTGGGTAACCGAGCCAAGGTCATTCGTGCCAACAGAGAATTTACCAACCAGATAACGGACATCTCACGAATTCAGTCACGCATCTCCAATCTGAGGCTGATGAACAGCGAAGGCGGGGCTAACAATGTTGAGTCGCAATTAGAGCTTGCTAACGCCGAACGTATGCTCGGACATGCAACAGACAATGTACGCGAGCTGACTAAGGATATTGAGGCAAGTACATATAGCACGGAAACGGGTGTCAAATCGAGTTCGATGATTGACAAGTGGCTCGAACAAGTGCTGCTGTTGGAAAAGACAAAGGCTGAGATGTCTGCACAGGACGTTATGCGTCAGAAGCTGGACAGGCAAATTCTCTATTATGCCCCAATCGGTGCCACCATCGAGCGTAAGGCTCGTCATATTGGTTTCATTGAGGGTAACTACATGGAGATGTTAAGGGCACTAAACAGCGCTCGTCTTCGTCAGCGTAACCTGCAGATGACAACGGCTACTTTGCGTGTTCTAAACCCACCGATGTTCCCGATGAATGCCCAGCCGACCAACCGTATGATGATCCTTCTTGGTGCATTCATGCTGACATTTGCACTGACTGCCCTCTGGTTCTTGATTATTGAGATGCTTGACCGCACACTGCGTGACCGTATGCGTTCGGAGCGCATCACCAAGATTCCTGTTATGGGCTGTTATCCAAAGGAGAGCAACCTACGCTACCGTCGTTTCAACAAGACTATTGCCGACATGGCCATGAGGCAGTTAAGCAAGGCATTGCTCCCCCACTTCCAGGAAGGTCAGCAGAACGTGCTCAACCTCATCTCCACCGACTCCGGTAACGGCAAGAGCTATCTGGCACAGGAACTGGAAAACTACTGGATATCCATCGGTCTCCAAGTGCGCCGTCTTACCTACGACGAAGATTTCTTGGCAGAAGACAGCCGCTACATCATGGCCAAGGATGTCAAGGATCTCTGTCCGGACATCATGCCCAACGAAATTGCCATCATCGAGTATCCGAACCTCGACGAGAATTCTATCTCACCAGTACTGCTGAACATGGGTACCATCAACTTGATGGTTACGCGTGCGAACCGGACATGGAAAGATGTTGACCAGAAAGCGCTGAAGGAAGTAGAGTCCATGCTCGACGAAGAGCATAAGAACTCACTCTATATGTATCTGACAGAGGCCAGCCGCTATGCTGTTGAGGAGTTCGTCGGTCAGTTACCGCCTTACACGAAGTTTAACAATTTAGTCTATCGACTGTCACAGTTAGGACTGACGGCCGTCGAGAATGAACATGCCAAATAAAAGGTAACATATGACCAATTCGTATAAGTTATTTGCAAAGGATCACGGAGGAAGAGTATCACTACTCTTTCTCCTGTTTTTGCTTGCCATCTACGAATTTGTTACTGCCGGTTTCCCAGCTTTTGCCATCATTTGCCTCTTACCAGTGATGGTACTTGCCGTCATCTTTGCATTCCGCAAAACGATGATGGTATTTTGGATACTGATAGTGGTTAACTACTTTATCCAGATGCATGGACTCAAAAATCCGTTACCAACATCATTACCCAATGAACTATTAGAAATACTCCTCTTGGTTTTGGCTATCATTGATGTTGAGGGATCTCGTTTTGAGCGTTGCGGCAACATGATGTTAGGAGCCCTGATGATTTGGTGCGGCTTTTGTACACTCGAAGTGTTAAACGATACATGTGACATTGGTATTGACGTAGGAGTATGGTATAGTACCGCCCGTTCTCTTGCTTTCCAGATCATGTACGCCTTTTTGGTGTTCACCATATATATCAACTCGCCAAAAATTCTAGTAAAGTACCTATACCTATGGGGCGCATTAGCGCTCTTTGCATCGTTCTGGGTATGGAAGCAGAAAACCTTTGGATTCACAGCAGCAGAAAATGCATTTATACAAGGGCGTGGTCGTTCCACCCATATCTTACAAGGTGGATCACTTATCCGCTATTTTTCAATCTATGGAGATGCCGCCAATTTCGGTATCGGCATAGCCTCAACAGCTGTTGCCTTCCTCATATTCGGTATTACTAGCAGGGTAAGAAAACTTCGCATATTCTTCCTCATCACTGGCTTAACCTGTGCATGGGCCATGTTCCCCTCGGGTACACGTACTGCCATTGCTTGTTTCATGGCAGGCATACTTGCATACGTATTTGTATCCAAATCTGTCAAGATTTCCGTTCCTGTATCCATCGCCTTTGCAGTATTTGCTTTTATACTCATATTTACCGATATTGGTAACGGCAATCAGCAAATCAGGCGTATGCGTTCTGCCTTTGACAAAAACGATGCCTCGGCTAATGCGCGTACCATCAACCAACAAGCCATGAAGAAATATTTGGCTGAGGCCCCATGGGGTATTGGTATGGGGGTTGGTTATGACAACGTACCAGCCAACAACAAGTATACATTCATGGCCCATGTGCCCCCTGACTCTGAGTACGTCTTTATATGGATTCATACAGGTGTCATTGGCATTACCGTATTCCTGATATGTACTTTCTTCATGATGTTCGGAGCATTCTGGATTATCTTCTTTAAGTTGAAGAGTCCGTCACTACGAGGCATCGGAGGTGGGTTCCTATGTGCAATGGTATCCCAGCAATTAGGCGGTTATGGCAACCAGGTACTGATGCAGTTCCCCAACTGTCTGGTGTTTTATGGTGGTTTGACCATCGTCTACATCCTACCCTATATTGAGAACGAATGGATAGCCTATGAGGAGGGTGAGTTGAAGAAACAAGCCGAAAAGAAACGCCTGAGACTGGAGAAGAAAGCAGCATCGAGAGTATAGTTAATTGAGATTTGAAAGTTGACAAGTTAGTATCAGTCATCACAATCAATTATAACGGGCTGGAAGATACCTGTGAATTGATGGAGACATTACCTTTAGACGATGAGTCAGTAGAGGTAATCGTAGTTGATAATGCATCTTTCAAAGACGAAGCAACCATTATCGAGCAGCGGTATCCGCAAGTAAGTGTTGTCCGTAGCCAGGAGAATCTGGGGTTTGCCGGTGGCAATAATCTTGGCATCAAGGCAGCAACAGGACGCTACTTGTTCTTCATCAACAATGACACATTGCTCCCTAAGTCCTCTACGTTCCAACAGCTAATAAACCGTTTGGAATCATCAGAAGCCATCGGAGCTGTCTGCCCCAAGATACGCTTTGCTTGGGATGATAAGCCCATTCAGTTTGCCGGATACACACCACTCTCTTCCATCACCCTGCGCAACCAAGCCATTGGTTGTGGCGAAAAGGATGATGGTCAATATGATACCCCACACGTTACTTCCTTTCTTCATGGTGCTGCTATGATGGTAAAGCGTGAGGTGGTAGAGCGCGTAGGAGTGATGCCAGAGTGTTACTTCCTCTACTATGAGGAGTTCGACTGGTCTATGATGATGCGACGTGCTGGCTACGAATTATGGTATGAACCTTCTGCGACCATCTTCCACAAAGAGAGTCGCGCTACTGGACAGGACAGTCCGTTGAAGACGTATTATCTGACACGCAATCGCTTGCTCTTCGCCCAGCGCAATATTAAGCTGCCAAAACGCTGGTTGACATACCTTTACCTGT
>Ga0326511_10001517_pt1 | contig 19237 bp, 22 predicted proteins | sample 0_2496_0518_D_FD_203701 | JGI IMG/M metagenome (GOLD analysis project Ga0326511, IMG submission 203701) | Bovine rumen microbial communities from UC Davis, California, United States - 0_2496_0518 | ecosystem: Host-associated > Mammals > Digestive system > Stomach > Rumen | place: USA... | reverse complement strand
AACATGGTGGGAGTATCGCAGCTTTCGGCGCAGGGAAAGAAGCCGGCAGGGCTTGATTCGGGCGTGGCTCTGGCGACGCAGGCGGACATCGAGAGCGACCGTTTCCAGGTTCTCCTCGACCAGTACATCCAGATGTTCGTGGACGTGGCGAAAGTCATGCTCAGGGTGTTCCAGGCGGACAAGTCAATCATAAAGCCGTCGAGATACGCTCTTCGGCTCACTTGGGGCGACGTTTCAGAGGAGTTCGACAAGATGAAGATTCAATTCTCTTGCGCGGATTCCCTCTCGAAGGACCCGAGCGAGAAACTCAAGCAGCTTCAGACGCTCGCGCAGGCTGGAATCATTCCTGCCACCCAAATCGCCTCGCTTCTCGAACTCCCCGACATCAACCGCGGATATTCCGTGGCGAACAACGCTTTCAACGCGGTTCAGACTCTCATCGACGCCTGCATCTACGAGGACCGCTTCGAGATTCCGATGTACGTCTCGATTCCGATGCTGGAGGAGCAAATCATCAACATGGCTCTTTCCTTGAGGGCGGCGCAGGGGTCGTCGAAGAGGAACGAGAAGGACATCGAGAAGCTCATCAAATACTATTCGATGTGCAAGGACGAGGAGGAGCGGCTCGGAGCCATGCAGGAGATGGCGAGCGGGATGAACGTGGCGGAGAACAACGCGTATTCGGCCGCCAACAATTCGGAGTTCGGGAACGGCACGGAGGAGAGCCTGAACATGAAGGACGAGGCCGTGGCGAATCCGATGGAGACGGACGCGGCGAACGGCGGGGAGCTTGGGGGAGCGTGAATTCCGCTTTCGGAAAAGTCCAACTAAGTAGAGTAAAACGATTCTTTGGGAGAAAAGATGGACGAGAAGATTGAGAACACGGAGAGCATGGAGGACTTCAAGAAGTATGTGCTCGACATGATGAACGCGCTGAACGAGAAAATCGACGCGCTCAACGATGTCGTGGTCAACCAGATTATGAAGCCCGCCATCGAGCAGTACCAGAATGAGAGGTACGAGGATTTCAAGGGGAAGTACGGCGAGAGGCTCGGAAAGTACGACAGCATACTCAAGAAGTCTTTCGGCGACGACTACGACAACACGCGCGAAGCCTGGCAGCAGATTCAGGACAATTCCGAAGGCTCGGAGGACTACGACATCGACGGCGCAGTCTCTGACATGGAGAAGCAGACTCTTGAGTTTGTGAACAATCTCCGCGCGGAAATGGGACTTGACCCGGAAGCCGCCGTGAACATTTCGTCCGACGGAAACGGAGACGTGAAAGTCGAGGCGGACAGCGACGGCGACGGAAAGCCCGACACGGAAGTCGTGGAGGAATCCCAGACGAAAGCGGCGGAAAATTCCGAGGGGTCCGGGGAGGAGGAAAATCCAGACGGAGAAGAGGAAGAGGAAGTCGATCCTGAGCTTCAGAAGCAGCTCGACGAATATTTGAACAACTAAGTCAATAAAAAGGAGATTTTTTAGCGATGGCAATCACAAACGCAGCTGGCCTCAACGCGATGTTGAAGACCTACTACAAGAAGAACGGACTTGCGAACACCCTTTTGAGGGCCGACCCGTTCCTGAAGACAATCAAATTCGAGCGCGTCGAGGGAAAGCAGCAGAACTTCGCCGCCCTCTACAGCACAGGAGGAGCGACAAGCGCGAACTTCCTCGTGTCCAAGAGAAACGCCGCCGAGACAGCGCAGGCTAAAGAGTTCCAGGTCACACCCGGCCAGCTCTTCTCGTCATGCACTTTCACGCCCAAGGAGGTCCTCGCCTCGAAGACGCAGGGCGGCGCCTACGTAAAAATCGCTGGCGCGAAGATGTTCGCCGCGGGTGTTTCGTTCAGGAACACTCTCGCCCTTGCCCTCTACGGCACTGGACACGGCGAAATCTACACGACGGATTCCGACATCGCGCTTGTTGGAGGCGGCACTGTCGAAATCACTCTGCCGAACTACGCAATCGCGCCGTTGGACATCGGCTCGACAATCGAGTTCAAGGCAACGAAGTCCTCGACCGCCGTCCTCGCCGAGGGAAAGGTCGTGAAGATTGGAAGCGGAAAAATCACAGTCTCATCCGAGGATTCGGCGACGGTTCCGGCAGGCTCCGTCATCTGTCTTTCCGGATGCACCGACTCGGACGGGAACCCACTCCTTCCAATCGGACTTGCGGGCTGGCTCCCGACCGAGGATTTGGCGGCAACTGATTCCTTCTTCGGCGTTAACCGCTCCGTTGCCCGCGACAGGCTCGCAGGCGTATACGTGAAGGGAAGCGCCGACAAGAAGAAGTACGAGGTCATCGAGGAGGGAATCCTTCACCTCCGCCGCATGGGCAGTCTCTGCGACAAAATCGTCATGAACGACGAGGACTACCTCGCCCTCGCCCGTGAAATCGAGGCGAAGACCACGTTCCAGAAGACGAACGGCGGAAGCTCGAAGCAGAAGGCTGAAATCGGCTATCAGGGCTTCGGCTTCTCCGTGTCGACAAACTGGCTCGACAACGTAATCGACTCGCCTTTCGTTCCGAAGGGCACCGCCTACATCTTGAGCTCGGACACCGTGGAGCTTTGGGGCTACACGAACAACGACAAGGTGATAAACGACGGACAGGTCGCCGGAAACGAGCCGGGAAAAGCCGAGGTGAACGACGGCGACGACCCGAGCGAGAGAGCCTACCAGCTCCTCATCGACGACATGCTCACGATGTCGCCTGGAACCGACACGTCGAACGGACCTGCCGCGCTCGCCACAATGCAGCTCTACGGCTCGTTCGTGCTCACGAATCCGTCGGTCAACGGTGTCGTGACTTTCGCGGCGTGATGAGCGCAAATCGGCTTTGACACAGAAGCGGACGGAAAAATCTTCCGTTCGCTTTTTTTGTTTTTGGAGGAAAAGGAAATGCAGGAATCTATTTCGGCGAACGTGATGAACGGGAACACGGCGAACCTTCTCATTCTGGCGGCGGTCGTGGTGTTCGTGGTGTTGAGCTTCATTCTATGCCTCAAGTCCGGGCTTGTCGTGGTAGGCACGAAGAAGATAAAGGCGGGCTTGAGCGGAGCTTCCACGAGGGACTTGATACGGCAGCAGTTCGACTACGCGCAGAACGCGATACAGATGTTCGTGTCCGCCATGCCGGCGAAAGACGGCTTCGACGAGTACAAGGCGCGCTATGCCTCCGAGCTTGTGCTGGACGAGGTGAACAGGTGGATTGTCTTCAACCACATCAGGGACGACGAATTCTATGTGTCGAACAAGCAGGTCATCGTCTGGAACATATTGCAGAAGCTCGGACAGAAGGAGGAATACAGGACGGAGGAGTTTCGGAAGATCGTCTACGAGACCGTGGAGCGCATAATAAAGCAGCTCGTCAGGATAAAAATCTACTACGAGAGGGAGGAAGCATGACGAGGGAAGAGTTCATCAAAACATGGAACGGCAGAAGCGACGGAGAGACTGAAATAGACTTCCAGGGCGACGAGGGCTTTTTCCTCGCTGGCGGCTACGCTTTTGTCGTGCAGTCCACCGGCAACATCGTCATGAAGCAGGTCGCGCCGCCTTCGATGACGCTTCTTTCCGCCATGAAGGCTTTCCGCCACTATCTTGTCTCGCACGGAATCCAATACGTCAGAATCGAGGGGAACACCAGACGCTACCGATTTCTTCCGAAGGCGTTCCCCGGCGCCGATTTCAGGAAGGACGACACGCCAGGGCGCAACGTGTTCTACGCCAAGGTTTTCTGACTACAGCGTGGCGAGCGGGCAGTTGTTCTGCATCGCCCAGCGGATGACCTTGTTCAGCCTCGACTGGTAGCCTTTGACTCCCACGCTCTGCAACCATGCGAGATTGTCGAGGTCGATTCGGAGGGAAACAGGCTTTTTCGCCGGTTTCCAGAACTTGAAATGCCCCCTTGAAAAATCCTCTTCCGTGAGTTCGGGAATATCCGCCGTATTTATCTGTTCATCGGGAACGGCGTTTGCTTCACATTTCGCTATAAATTTTTCTAAGTCTGTCATAATACATTTTCCTTTCCTGCGATGTTGCAGGACGTGCAGAAATGATATGCGTGCGCCCCTGCTCCGTGTATACAACTTGTACCACGCTCAAGCCCGCCTTTTCCACATATCCCAAGCCGTTGTATCTATCCTGCTCATTGTCTGAATGTTTTGCGTCATAAATCTCAAAGAAATATGGGTCGTCAAAAACGGGTAGTATGTCATTAAAGGAAATCCCATTATTGTTCGCATCCTTATGTTTGAGTATGTTCGCCTCATCTTTTTCAGACCACCATTCAAATTTTCCGCTAACAACAAGTTCCCCTTTCGGCATTTCTTACCACCTGCTTGTAATTATAAATTATATGTACAATGTTGTACATACAATTTATATAAAAACACCTCCACTCATGTGAAGAAAAAATCCCGTATCTCACGAGAATCGAAAAATGGAATCCCGAGAGATACGAGAACTCTGTCACAGACGTTTCGAGAGTCACGAAAAACACGTTACAGAATTTTCGAGAGTCACGAAAAACACGTTACAGACGTTTCGAGAGATACGGAAACGCAAAAATCACATTCTCGTGACAGTGTATATGTATCTGTATATGTATCTGTATTTGTATCTGTATCTGTATCTGTGTTCCAGAAAGACGCTTCGCGAAGAGAGAGAGAATTTCAAAAAAAAGAGAGAGAGTTTCAAAAAAAAGAGAGAGAGGGTGCGATTGCTCACGCGCGGAAAAAATATGCCCCTCAGAGCGAAAATCTAGGGGGCATAGAGAGCCTGAAAAGCCCTCGGACATGAAATTACCCGTTTTGAGGGTCGAACGCAACCACGGCTCAGGAAATACCGTTTTAGACGATGTGCGTTTTCCGCCTTTCTGGGTGGCGTTCTGGGTGCGCGTCAGGAAACGGAACTAAGTTCCAACATGAAACACGAGCTGACGAAAGAGGAATTGGAACGGGGGAGAAAAAAAGCGTCGTCCCCGGAATCGCGGAAAAAGGCCACGGAGACGCTGAGGCGGAACATTCTCATGAAGAACGTGGTGAACGACGCCGTGAAGGAGCTTCTTCTGGAGAACGACGGCAGGAGCGACGGACCGTACTACAAGACATTCCTCGAAAACTTCCTGAAAGCCGCGAGGAAGTCGCCGAACTCGCACGCAGGGCTTTTCATCGCAGAGCGGCTCATGTCGGAGACGATGATTTCAGACCTCGACTCGTCTAGCGAGAGGGAGGACGCGCGGAACCTCGACTTCGTGCGCTTCAGGCTGCTCTCGGGATTCTTCAAGGAACAGAGGGACGTGATACTCGACACGAACCACCAGAAGAGAATAATCGCATGCTGCTCAAGGCGAGCCGGAAAGACGGATTTGGCGGGCGGCGCGATTCTGTACGCCTCGCTCATTCCAGGGAGCCGAATCATCTACGTCAACCTCACTTTCACGAACGCCATAAACCAAATCTGGAAGAACGTTATGGAGCGCGGAGACAAGGCGGAAATCGCGGTGAAGTCGTCATCGAGGAGCGACGGCACTATCGAGTGGGAGAACGGCTCTTCTTTGAGGATAATCGGAAACCCGAACAACTCGGAAATCGAGAAGCTCCGAGGAGAGGCGAAAGTGTCGCTCGTCGTGATAGACGAATTCTTCCACCAGAGGAACATGGAATACGCGGTGAACGAGGTCATCTCTCCGCTTCTGACCGACCGAAGCGACTCCTCGATTCTCTGCATCGGAACGCCTCCGAGACTGGCCAAGACATACGGCGAGAAAGCGTGGAACGAGAGCGGCTGGAAGAAATACCACTGGACGATGTTCGACAATCCATACATTCCGAACCCGACCGAGTACCTCGACGACTACTGCGCGCAGAAGGGGATAACGAAGGACTCGCCTTTCATTCAGCGCGAATATTTCGGAGTAATCGGCTGCTACGACACCGAGGCGCTCGTCTTCAAGGGCAGGCGCACCCACGACGAGTACGTGACCGAGAATGTCGTTTCGGGGAAAGTGCGGCTGACCGACATCGCAATCGGAGTTGACTACGGATTCTCCGACTACAACTCTGTGATTACGGTCGCGTACGACAAGGACGGGCGGCGGTCCTACGTCGTGGCTGAGCGAAAGTTCAACAGGGCGGGCGTGTCGGACGTGATTGGAGCGATAAGGAAGGCGCACGCCGACGCGGTGGCAATCCTCAAGCGGGCTAAGGTCAATCCCGACGAGCACCTGAAAATCTACTGCGACACGAACGAGGAGAGCATAACTGCGGACTTGGCGATGAAGCACAAGCTGCCGGCGTTCAACTGCTTCAAGTACGACAAGGCATACGCGATCGAAATGCTTTCCGAGGAGCTCCGCACCGGGCGGATGACGATTCCGAAGGGCGGAGAGCTGGATTCTGAAATGGAGCAGATTCTCTACAGGAGGGACTACGACACCGGCGCGATAATCCCCGAAATCGACGAGGAGGAGGGAATCCACCCGGACGCGATGATGGCCCTCCTCTACGCTTCGAGGAAAGTGTTCTTCGACATGGACTACGACATCAGCTTCAAGGAGCGGCCGCCGAAGACGAGCGACTTTGTCCTGGACACGGGCGGAACGATTGTGGAGCCGGACATCCGGGGAGCGGACGAGGGCGATTTTGAGAACATTGGAACGATAGGTTGAAAAGGAGGAACGAGGAATGGGAAAGAGCAGATTCCTGAAGAGGAACACGAACGCATACGACGCTTCACTGCTTTCGGGGAAGGCTTCGAGCGTTGAGGACTTGGAGAAGAGGCAGAGGGAGAACTTCTTCAAGAACATCGAGCTTCACACGAAGAAGGCCGTGGACGACGCGGAGGGCGGCTCGTACACGGTCAAGGAATCCACCGTGACGAGGGCGAAGGAGGACGCGAACAAGGGAAGCCGCGGAGTCCTTGGCGGATTCTTCTCAAGGGCGAGGAAGAGCGGCAGGGGCTTGCAGTTCAACAACCTCCAGTCGTACAGGACGGTGACGAACGACGGCGAGGGAAAGACGCTGGACAACGGAAAGGCGCCGGAGCGGATTCCCGACAGCGTGGACTTCGGCGGAAAGGAGACGCTGCACAAGGAGCGCATTTCATCGACGGCGATAGACAACATCAACTACAACCCGAAGAGCCGGGACCTTCTGGTGCAGTTCAAGGGGAACCCGAAGAAGTACCTCTTCCCCAAAGTTCCCGAGGACGTGGTGAGGGACTGGCTCAAGGCTTCGAGCAAGGGACGCTTCTACAACAGGAACGTCAAACAGTATTCGGTCGCGAAGTGAACTAAGTTCAAGCATGTGGAAATATTTCAGGGAAGCGTGGCGCGAAGCCATGAGACGCAAGGAAGCCGACGAGAGGAAGAGTCGGCTCATAGAGAAGAGGCTGGACTACGCCTATCTTGAGGAGCTTGTCCAGAAAGTGAACGAGAACCCGGCACTTCGTGTGAGAGTGACGCACAAGGACGGAATGGTGATTGAAATCGACACCACGCCGAGAAGGAAAAGCGGCGTGGAATTCGCCGTTCCAGAGAGCGGGATTTTGGAGGTGAAGTGATGTTGAGGATAGACCAGAGCGTGAGGATAGCGAAGGGCGACAAGGCGGCTGTGGACATGATTCAGCAGTCCGTGGACCGCCTCAACGAGGAAGTCGAGACGCTCAAGGCAAGTTTGGAGTCGCTGGAAAAAAGGAGCGGCGACCAAATCGAGGCGAAGGCGAACGCGATACTCGAAAGCGTTGAATCCCTTGTGGAGGAAGTGAAAGCCGGATTCTCCGAGAAGACCGAGACCGCGCAGCTCGTCGCCGATCATGGAGTCGTCGGAAGCGCGGTCGTGCGCGACACCCTCACGGCCACTGGCGTGGAAGCGGAGACCGCGGAGATTGCCGACGCGCACATCACGGAAATCGAGGCGGAGAGCGCGAAGCTTTCGAGCGTGGAAGCGGAGGGCGTGGAAGCCGCGAGCGTGAAGGCGGATTCGGTCGAAGCGAAGAAGCTCACGGCGGAAGAGTACGACATCAAGGACGTCAAGGCGGATTCAGTCGAAACAAAGACTGTCGAGGCGGAGGGCGTGAAGGCGGAGAGCGTGGAAGCCGGGCGGCTGTCCTGCCAGCTTCTTTCCGTCTCCGAAAGCGGACCGTGGCACGAGCCTGTCGGAAATCCCGACAATACGGAGCTTCTCTGCCTGTCGATTCCGAGATACGACGGAATCGTGCAGCTCGTCATGGAGGACGGCGAATGTTCGATAACGGTCATCGCGTCCGGGCTTGTCGCCTTCAGCCAGAGGAGGGAGATAATCCACCGCGTGGACTTCTACGACACGAAGACGGAAATCTTCTTCAGGAACGAGGGCGACGCTCTCAAGTTCCAGCCGGTATTCATCGGAGAGGGGAAGAGCGTGGAGCTGACAAGCTCGCTCGTGGAGCGGACGGAGTACCCGGCGAACGTGGAGGGGCTCCGCGGAGTGGCGACCGCCTACGCGTGCGGCTTCAACCCGATAGAGACGAGCGGCGTTCTGTTCGTGGAGGAACTGCCGGAAGAGGACATCAAGAGGAATTTCGTGTACGTCGTGGAGGGCGATGGCTGCTATGTCTACGACGGCGTGAACGCAAAGTTCGTGGAGCTTCTGCGGCCGGTGGAGGACGCGGAGAACAGCGACATCGATTTGTCTTTCGTGAGAGTGTGAGGAGGAAAAGGGAATGACATACGAGGAATTTTTGAGGAACTGGTTCGTCGAGAAGAACGGCGGCGGAGAATACTACGACACATACAGCACAGAAGAAAACTCCCCTTGGAAAGTGGGCTGGACGAGAACCGAGATTGTCCACGACGAGGAAGAGCATACATGGATAGAGCCGATTACCGACAGCGAGGGCTATTATTGGCTTACGAAGGAGGCGGACGGCGTGAAGGTCTCCGTCGGAATCGAGGACGGCGAATACGGCGACATCACGAAAATCTCAATCGAGGCTGACGGCGTGGACGTGTCCGGCGAGGAAATCGGCACAATCGACGCTGTGGACGCGTTGCTCGGCACCGGCTTGGACGCGGCAAGCAAAAAGGCGGAGGAGCTCAAGAAGCGGAAGCTCGTCACCGTGGCGAACCTGCAGAAGGCTCTGGAGGACTACGACGAGCGGAAGGGCACCGCCGTGGAGGACGGAGAGCCGGTCGAAGGGAAGAACAAGGTGTTCATCGACGGAAGCGGCAGGGTGTACGCGAGAAGAACCGAGCTCGCGCGGCAGGACAGCCTCAACAGTGAAAAATCCGACAGGCAGAGCGCGGACAACCGCCTTTCCGACGAGATAGCCAAGAAGGCGGACAAGGAGCACACGCACAAGACCGCCGACATCACGGACCTGCCGAACTACGCGAGGAGCGTGAACGGAGAGGAGCCGGACGCGGACGGCAACGTGGAAATCGACATCGACGCGGTTGAGGAGGTGGCGGAGCTTCCTGCGGAGACGGAGAAAAAGGTGTACCTCGTGCCGGAAAAGGAAGAGCAGAGCGTTTCCGTAGACTGCTCAAGCGTGGAAAGCATAATGGCGGCAATCGCCGACTGGCTGTCTGGAGAGGGCGGGCACTCGTTCAGCGCGCCCGATGAGTTTCTGGAGTTCTTGAGGGGGCTTGAGACTGACAAGGGGAAGAAAATAGCCCCCGACAGAGACTTAGTGAAAATATATTTTTTCGACAACAAGGATGTTGTCGTCAACGGGGAGTCTGTCCCCGCCATCCATTTTGGAAAATATGATTTTGGAAGTTCTTATTATGTGATAGATGAGCACTTGAATATAGTCATCACTTCGTATATGAAGAACAAAAAACAAGACATGATTCTGTGGATTTTCCAGCTGGGGGATCTGCTCTCTTTCTCATGGGGTTATGGACTAGCGGAGGACGGGAGCGAACACAACACCGGCTGGCGAACCATGAGAAGCGAAGGCGCAAAATACATAATGTCCTCGACTGTCACACTGCCTTCTTCCATTTCATTGATAGACCGCCGCACGCCGCTTGCCGTCTACGCAAAGTCCGTGGAGCTCGCCACAAAGGAGGCGCTTTCCGAGGCGACGAGCGGAGCCGACGAGAAGGCCGCCGCACTGGGCGAGAGAATCGGCGCGGTCGAGTCGAGCGTGACGACGGCGAAGAGCGACATCACGGCGATGAAGTCGGACATCACGACAGCGAAAACCAACATCACGGCGATGAAGTCGAACATCACGGAAGCTCAAGCGAACATCACGGAAGCTCAAGCGAACATCACGAAAGCCCAGAGCGACATCACGAAAGCCCAGGGCGACATCGAAGCCGTGACATCCGAGGTCGAGACCGTGAAGAATGACGTGGCAGCCCTTGGAACGAAGGCCGTGCGCAGCGTGAACGGAACTGAGCCGGACGAGAACGGAAACGTGGAGGTCGCGGTCTCTTCCGACGCGTCCGACAAGAACGACACGATAACGGTGTCGGACGCGGATTCCGCCGTCTCTGACGACACTGGAATCCTTTCAGGAAAGAGCGTGGAGAACCCGAAGGGGCTTCTGAGGTTCGCAGCGTCCAAGCTCTGGGAGTACGTCCAGGGGAAAATCGCCGAGGTGCTGGGAATTAAAGTCACCTCCTACGGGGGAACTGAATTTTTAGGAGGCTTTGAGTATTTTGGCGAAAAAATTTCTTTCCCCTTTGTCAAACAGGGCTCATTTGCTGTTTCTGGTGACAAAAACTGCCGTGCAATAAAAACTGTAAATTTTGCAAAGGAAATGCCAACCAACAACTATATTTTGGATTTTGGAGAAGCTTCCCCTGATCCAAGTCAGGTAGTATCTGTCAAGGTTTGTGAAAAAAAGAGCACTGGTTTTAAAGTCGATATAGAAACATCAGCCGAGGGCGAGAAGAGCTTTATCAACTACATAGCGGTTGCGTTTAGGTAAAAAAATTTTTTCTCTCAAAGGGGGAGCGGCTTTTCCACGCTCCCTTTTTTTTTAGACATTTTTAGATATTTTTATCAAATTGAGTTGACAAAAAGAAAATAATGTTGCATAATAAAAACATCAAACGACATTTCGTTGATAAGGAGGTGATGAATGTGAAAAAGAAACGGAAAAATAAAAAGCCACTCACAACCAGTGACAAAATAGCTTTGGTCGGCATTTGCATCATGGTTGCTTTGTGGCTCATCGACAAGGCTCTGATGTTCATCTTGTAGAACGCTGAACCTTGAACAAAAAAAACAGAAGGCGGTCTGGACAACCGCTTTCTGTTTGACGTTACTGTATTTTTTATGGAGGTGTCAACATGTCGAGCATTCAGAAAATCTTCTTTGCCATGCTTTTCTTGGCAATCATTGATTTGCTAATACGAATCATTCCGAAAATCATATCTTTGATGGGGGCATAGCATGGACGAGAACGAAGAGAAGAAGCCGAGGAAGCCGCGCTCAAGGGAGCGGGGACCCGGAAAAGCCGGAACGCACAGAATCTCGTTCGCCGTGAGCTGCCAGCCGGAGGAGCGGGACGAAGTGAGGGCGAAGGCGGAGGAGCTTGGAATGGGGATTTCCGAGCTTGTGCTTGAGGCCGTGAGGGCGTTCAAAAAATAAGGAAGCTGCGAGAAAGAGGAGCCTCTTTCGGACGAACTAAGTTCCGAAGGAGGCTTTTTTCATGCTCAAATATTCTGCGAAGGACATAATCAGGCGGGCGGAACAGCTCGCGGACTTGGAGGATTCGGAATTCATCTCGGACAGGGAGAAGCGCGACCTCTTGAACGAGGCGTGGGCGAGGGTCTACCAGAAGACGATAGACGCGGACGACAGGACGTGGCTCAAGAGCGCGGAGGCGTTCGACGGCATGGAGCTGCCGGCGGACTTCTTCCAGCTCTCCGGGCTTTTCGTCGTTCCTGGAAGAATCCAGGTGCTCAAGCGCAACAACACGCAGACGAGCGGATACGAAATCCGCAACGGACGGCTGCACCTGAGCCGCGACTATTCCGGCCGGCAGTGTGTGATGGAGTACCACCCCTGTCCGCCGACGCTGTTCTACAATTCCGGGAAGCGGCGGCCGTTCGACATTCCCTCACCGCCGAGGGTGCTGCTCGACGAGGGATTCTATGTCGACATGGACGAGTCCAAAGTGAAAGACTTCGACGGGAACACGCTCTGCAACATTAAAAACCCAGAAAAATACTTGAACTTCAAAAATGGCCGTGTCGACACAGACGGATATTTTTGCGACTACTCGATTCTTGCAGATGCAAATGGCGACAATTATACTCAAAGTATAGAAACGAGAAACGACAAGCCGTTCGTCGTTTCCGGAAACACGGTCACTCACGACGACATCACCGGCGCAAGCTCCGACTGGCTTTTGTACATGACGGACGGAGCCGGCGGCAAGGGCTACCCGATTACAAGGGACCTCAGGGTTCTTTTCCAGGACGGAAAGGAAACAGGAATCACGCTCACTACATCATATGCCCTTTTCTGCCGCGAGGACGGGCTTTTCATCTCTCATCCTTCATGTCCTTACATCACGAAGGTTTCGCCCGACGGCGTGGAGCGGTTCCCGCTCGGACTCGTGAAATTCTGCGCGTTCGTGGACGACATGGACTTCATCGGAAGCCTCGGAGAAAGCTACTACCGAATGGGCTATGGAGCCGACACGGTTCTGGACTACCCCAACAACATCTATTACACGCTCCTGGCGAACTCGCTCGCGGTGTCGTTCAAGCTCAAGCAGAACGGCGACGCTTCGGCGCTGGAGGCGAAGGAGGCGGAGGCGTGGGCGCAGTTCTACGAGTCCGTTTCGAGGGACGCGAACACGAACGCGGTGATAAAGAACGTGTACGGAAACGGAGGACGCTCATGGTGGTGACGGAGCTTACGGTGCAGGCGGTGAACGCCGCCCTCGTGTCGGTGCAGAAGACGGCGGACAGCTCGAACAGCGCGGTGATCGCGCTCAAGTCGAGGGTGTCCGCCCTTGAGACGAAGATAGCCGCGCTTGAATCGACAGTTGCGGCGCTGAAGGAGAAAGTGAATGGCTAAGAACACAATGCCGAGGAACATACCGCTTGAGGCGGTGTGCGATTTGACTAACCAGCAGGGAGTCGCCAATTACGAAGGATTCAAGGCGAAGAACTCATTCTTCATGAACGGCAGGCTCTGCCCTTGGTGGAGGAGAAAGGCGGACGACGGATATTTGACTGGCGGACTCTCCTACAGGACGAACGACGACAGCTTCTCGATAATGAAAGACGGAAAGGAGGTCATGGAGATTTCGAGGACGCGCTATTCCGTGGAGAAGTGCGAGAGCCTCCCCGCGCTGACTTCGTGCACGAACCCTTACAAGCTTTCAGGGGACTCCTTGGACTACGAATGGACGGAATTCAGAGACGGCATGAGGACAATGTCCAACAAGGATTTCGAGGGAAGTTTCGTTTTCGGGTGCACCATGGACGGAAAAGACGCTTATCTCATAACAAGTCCGAACGGAAGCTCTTATGTGAGCAGGCTCTTCGTCTGGAATGATTCGTGGTCATGCTTCCAACGAATTGGAAAATGGGATTCTGCATCAAGATATGTCTTTTTCTGCCATGTTTATAAAACAGTTCCTCCTTATCATCTTATTTATAACAAAAAAGATTATTACTATGGTACAGAGCTTGAGCCTGGGTATTACATAACGGAGTATTCCAGGAATCCCGGTGATGTTTCCACGAGCGACGGAGAGCTGTGTTCGATAGCGAAAACATACAAGCTGAAACAATCAGTGAATTTTCTAGACATTTTCAACACATATACTCCAGACACTTCCAAGGATTTCGCTTCCAATGCAGACGACGCTATTTTTGTCATAGGTGAAAATGGAATCGGACGCTCTTTTTATATCAAACAACTGGGAATTTCTAACATAGGAAAGGAATATTACGGCCTTGAACTTTCAAATCCTATGGGTATATTCACAGGTGGGGGAAATTCTCGCATTTTTTTAGAGGAGGCAGACACAGATGTCACCTCTACCTATACATCTGTTAAAAGTGAAAATTTCAACCGTTATAAGTTTTCAGAATCAGGAAAGACAGGCACCGGAACTTGGGTTTCTGACGTAATGCGGACAAACAGCGTCCAATCCCTGCGTACGCTCCACCCCGAAAACTACTCAAAGAAGTTCGGGACATTCGCAATCAATTACGTGAAGAACCAGGAATATTCGATAGGGCACGGCTACAAGAAAATCCTCCAACTCGACGAGGAGGAGATTCTGGGGTACACGGAGGACTCGATCTACTACGAGAAGGACGGCGTGAACTACCGCCTTTTCATGGAGAAGTGCGACCGCCCGCAGTTCTCGGTGCTTGACGACGACTGCGTGGTGTTCAACACGACCACATACAACAACGCGTACCATCTGATTTTCGACACGGTTTTCTGCTCGTCCGACGACTGGAACAACAGGGCGCAGTGGTACGTGACCGAGTATTCGGAGAACTGGAGGATGTTGAACTCAAGGCTGAACCAGAACTGGCAGACGAGGAAGAAGATTCTTTCTGTGTCCACGCAGTTCAGCTCAATCACGCAGCGGCTCGCCACGAGGACGGAGACCGTGAACGGAGAGGAGCAGCTTTTCTCCGACCCGACAAAGATGAACGTCTTCTACATCGACGACTCGTACACCTGCCCGGAGGGCGTGGAATACGACGTGTTCTTCGAGTCCGCCATAACGTCGTCTGTGGAGGAGAAGGGAGGTGCCCTCGAAAAGCAGGGGACGCTCTCGACAAGGGGCTTCACCGTGGCGAAGGACGAGGGGATGATTTTTTCGGAGCCGGGGACGGACGAGAACCAGGAGAACATCCCGGTGCTCGGCTTCTCGTTCACCAGCTTCAACGGCTCCGTCCTCGTGAAGGTCGGGGATTTCGCCTACATGTGCCTGAAGCAGCCGATGTTGGGAAACACGTTCGTTCCGCTGTACCAGATGAGCGAGACCGGATATTCGGCGACGACATACATCCAGTTCGCCATCAACGGACAGCTGTTCTCGTACTATCCGAAGACCTCGCAGATAATCGACTCGAACGACCAGTTCGTGTGCGACACGTCCACATTCGTGTATCTCGGCTACTCCTCGCGCTGCGCCTATTTCTACTGCCTCATGGACAAAAGCGTGTACACGTTCACCGGAGACAACACGATGAATAGGCTCTATCCAATCGAGCGGCTCACTCTCCAGCTCGCGAGCGTGAGCGAACTGGACAAGGAGACTAAGGTCGGGGACACGCTCAACATTCCTAGCCTCGATTTCGTGGTCGTGAATTTCAAGACCGGATTCGGAGTCCTCTACGATTCGCAGTTCTGCCTCGTGCCGACCGACAAGGAAATCCCTTCCGGCACAATGACGGTCGACAAGAACAACGCCGCCGTGAACGTGAACGGAACGAACTATTCACTGATAAGTCAGGACGGCTACGAAAGCGTCCCAATCGAGTTCGAGACGCAGTTCTACGGAGACGCTTCGGGAGAGTCGAACATGGTGAACGACGCGGTCTACTTCGAGCTGACGAACTACAACGGAAAGAGCGAGGGCAAAATCACCGTGCAGACGGTCGCTCTGGTGAACGGAACCGTGAAGGAGGGCGCGAAAAAGACAATCAGCGTAGGGAAGAGCGACTTCAACAAGGCGGGCGTGGCGCGCGTGAGGTACCAGCCCGACATTCAGGAGTGCAGGGGCTTCAAGCTCAAGGTCGTCTCCGACTTCGAGGTCGCGTCGATGAAAATCGGGTGTGAGACGGGAGCGTTGGCGCAGCCGAAAGTGCGCATGTAGAACTAAGTTGAAGAAAACGGAAAAACCATAAAGGGGGAAAAAGAGAGATGAGCGCGCCAAGATACACGTCGAGCAACTACGACAACGCGGCAACGAGATACGAGGAGCTGGCGAACAAGTACACAGGGCTGAACGGACTGCAGAAGGCGACAGAGAACGCGAGCCTGTCGGCGAAGAGCGCCTCGGAGGCGGCGGGGGCTGCCGCCACGAACCAGGCTTTGAACGCGGGATATTCGAGGGCGAAGGCGGCCATGAAGGGGGCGAACGCAGCCGCGAACGCGTTCAACAACAACTTCGACCAGAGCTACCAGAGGGCGGCGGGAATGAACTCCGCGAGACTCTCCGCCCAGCAGAACCTCTTGAACGGAGAGCAGCACAAGGACGACCAGAAATATGGAGCGAAGTCGAACGCATACTCGTCGGCGATGGGCGCGGCGCAGGGAGCTATTCAGACGGCGGGGACAGTGGCGATGATGATGAGCGACGAGGACGCGAAGAATTTCACCGTGGAGGCTGGAGCCGGAGGAAATCCCGACAACCGCCTTCTGGAGGACATGGCGAAGCTGAGCGCGCTCGACTTCACCTACAAGCCGGAAGTGCAGGCGGAACATTCGGGAAGCAACGGCGTTGACGCGGCGGAGCACATCGGAGTGTCGGCGCAGGAGCTTGCGGCGAACCCCGTCACCGAAGGCTGCGTTACGGAGGACGGAGACGGGAACAAGGTTCTGGACACCCGGCACCTGACAGCCGCGAACACGGCCGTGTTGGGCGAGATGTCGAGACGCATTTTGGAGCTTGAGAAGAAAATCGAGGAAATGGAGGCGAGAGGATGACAAGGGAGCAGGAGAACAGGCTCAAGGAACTGGAACAGGCGGTGCATGCCGCAAGGGTGAGACGCGACACTACGGGGACAAATGCCGCCATCGACGCCCTCAACGCGTACAAGAGGGAAATCGCTGAATCGGGCGGAACGCTGCCGGAGACTTCGGGGACGGCACTTCGGAACGCGGTCGAGGGCACAGTGTCGAACACGTTCGACCTGAGGGGCGACGGAACGAGGACGCTGAGCGAGCTTTCGGGCGTGGACGCGGCGACGACAGAGCGGAACGTGGCGGCGGCTAGGGAAGCTGCGGCGAGGAACAGGGAAGCCGTGAGGGAGTTCGACCGGGTGACCAACACCCTTGAGAGCGACGGCGAAGTACACTCAAGGGAGGACTTGAACACGCAGATCGAGAACGCAAAGAGGGTGGCGGGGACGAGCGTTCCGCACCCGGAGAACGCGCCGACAGGAAAAGAGGCGAAGAGGGACATCACGGCAGACGACGAGGGAAGCGGAATCGACTTCGACACGACGGCGGAGGGCAAGAGCTCGGAGAAAACGGAAGAGAAGAATGAGGAAGCCGGAAAGGATTCTTTGAGCGGAAACGGCAAGGTCCAGGCGAACGCATTCCTTCAGGAGTGGGCGGACACCCACCCTTCTCTTTTCCATGCCATTTTCGGAAAGAGCGTGGAGAAAGGCGGAGACAATCCGCTCACGTTCGCCCAGCGCGCGGGGCTTCTCGGCTCGGCTTTGGCGCACATCGGAAGCGGAATCTTCGGAGGGGCTCAGGCTGGATTCAACCGCCAGCAGTACCATGCGGACAACACGGAATGGCAGGAGGCGACGAAGAAGTACATGGAGCAGGGAATCCAGAACCACCTCGGAACGTTCCAGGATCCGGAGAGACTCAAGCAGCTCACGAACGGCTACCTTGAGCAGGCTCAGATGTACACCGAGAAGGCCCTTGAGCTGAGGAAGCAGGCGAACAAGCTCGGCATAGACACGTACAAGGATATCATGGGCGCGGTCTCCCTCAAGGTGGGGCTTGCGAAGGGGCTTCAAAGCTCCAGCTCTTCATCTTCGGAGGCTTCGGGAAGCTCGCACACCGGAAGCGTGAACGGAAACGGAGAGCTTGGCGTGAACGTGGGAGTGCTGAACCTTGGCGGAGGCGTGACGGGGAACTCAAGCGACTCGACAAACGCGAGCTACACCAGCTCGGACGGAAAGAGCGTGGACCTCCTCGGAATCTCGGCTCTCGGACAGGCTCTCAAGGACGCGAGGAACATGGACAGCGTGACGCAGACGGATGTCGACAAGCTCAAGGACAAATTCAACAAGGCGGCGGACGACTACGACAGGCTCGCGGCGGAGCTTCGGAAGAAGGCGGCCGACTACGCCAAGCACGAAATCGGCTCTTCCAAGAAGGAGCCGGAAGCCAAGGCGGAAAACTCCACATCTTCGGAGACTGGAGCAGAAGGTGGCGGAAACAAGCTCGACAGCGACGAACGCATGAAGGACTTCAAGAGAATCGCCGGAAGCGGATTCCTGAAGAACCGCAGACGCTCTCCGTTCACCGTGAAAGGCGGAGCGGACAAGGCGGAGACGGCCGAGGATTCGAGGAAGGACGCCCGGAACCGCGCCTCAATGCAGTCGCAGGTGAACCAGCTCATCTCGCAGAGCATGGCGACGAACCCCGCCGCTCAGCCGATGACGCAGATTCCGGCGAAGTCGTAGTAGCGGACGCAAAAAAACAAAAAAAGTGTCAACTTGCGGAAAAGTTGACACTTAAAACTAATGGAGAAAACCATGCCCTTTTTGAAGCGGAATAGAAAAGCGTTCTTGAACGAAAAAGAAAAAGAGATGAGGGAGAAGCTCTCGGAGCGCAACGAGATTTCACGCAGAATCCTTCCAGACGGGGAAGTAATCAACATCCGCGACGAGGCGGAGGAAAAACGCACTGTCATGCCCGGAATCCAAGCGAGGGTCGGGATTGATTTCAACGACAAAGTAAAAAGCGGAATCCTTCGGACAATCCGAAAGGTTCCGCTTTTGAAAAACATGGGAGAAGAACCGCTTCCCTCATCTGAAGCCGAGGAAACTATTCATTATTTCCCGCTAAATCTTCCGGTTCGCTGAACGAAAGCGGATTACCATAGCGGTCTGTGAGGTACGGGCCGTAATAGAACCCGTCCTCCGACACGCACGACATCAGGACCGACAAGGCGCACGAAAGCGCGAAACAGAAAACAATCTTTTTCATTTTTTACCCTCCTTCATGTTTTCATACTACTGGTGTTCTTGATTCGGCGCCAGTTCTTTTTTGAATCTGTCAGCCTCGCACCCCTTGCCGACATACACTTTCGTTATCTTCTTCTTGTCCTTGTCATACTCGAAATATACTGCCGTGTCGTCGCCGAATTCCATGAACGTGTCGGCACCCTTGCAGATAGCGTTCAGGAGCATTTCGACGCCCTTCCGGTTGTACATTCTGCACCACTTCAAAGAGCTCGAGTGCCGCTCGAACCAGTTCTTCACGTCCAAGAGGGCTTTCTGGTAGCCGTCGCGGTAGGCTTGCGACTCCGTGTAACTACAAATCATGCCTGTT
>Ga0326511_10001516_pt1 | contig 19238 bp, 27 predicted proteins | sample 0_2496_0518_D_FD_203701 | JGI IMG/M metagenome (GOLD analysis project Ga0326511, IMG submission 203701) | Bovine rumen microbial communities from UC Davis, California, United States - 0_2496_0518 | ecosystem: Host-associated > Mammals > Digestive system > Stomach > Rumen | place: USA... | reverse complement strand
TTTATTTCATCTCGCGCATCATCAACAATTGTCTTGAAGAAGATGCCGATATACTTAAATAACGGAACTGCCGCAAACCATACGCCAGCGAGAACCAGCAGAACCAAAAACCAGAAAACAATATTCATATTATTATCTTCCTCTCAGTGTGAAGACCGATCCGCCTCATAAAGAAGCAGAACGTTCTTGAATGTCTGTTCCGACATCAGCTTTCTGTCGCGGTTCATCGCTTTATAGGACTGCTTCCATGAAGTAAACGGATGCATGTGCCAGTAGATCAGATTGGAAATCGCAAGCCACTTTGTTTTTTCGTCATCATCATCAAAATACAGCGCAGGTGTATCGTTTCTCAGGTAGAAGATACTGTCATACGCACCGACACAATGGTGTTGGTAATAATGAAGCTCATCCGTCTTTTCGCCGCGCCCATTGTAGTAAGAAGCGGTGAACGGTTTGCCGATATCATGAAGAAATGCAGCATCAGCCACAAGGCAAATGTTTTCAAATACTTTATTGTTTCTCGGCGCGACTAGATAATCATGATTCTCATTAATAAGATCTGACACAAAATTTGCGGCAGCCCAGCAGTGCTCACCAACCGTCAGAGAATGATGCCGATTCTTCTGGTCGAACTTCATGAAGTCCGTTCCTTCGCGGAAGAGCTTATCGAGATCATACTTATCAAACGACTTCTCAATCTCAAACGGGAACAGAAGTTTCACACTGTCGAATCCTTCAGCAACATCAGGCGGACACCAATTGAGATACATTTTCTTGATTGCGTGTTCCGGAATAGATCTCTCTCTTGCCTTGTTGCGTTCCAGGCAGATCTCATACGGAGTCATCACACATAAGCAGATCTTCTCGCAGTCAATGTTCTTCAGCTCTTTCAGAAACGCCGCTCTGCGCTTCTTGCTGATATTGCAGGCATCGTACATGGTATCAAAGCCGTCGCTAAGACATCTCTTGATTCTCTTGTGAAGTTCAGCAAAGACTTCTGTGTTATGTTTCTGATCAGTCTCGTCACCGTAAAGCTCCTTACGGATCGCATCAGAAGAGTGTATGCAAACATAATGTTGCCGATACTCTTCCGCAATCTGAGACTTACCACTTCCAGGAAGACCGACCAGCATGTAAAATTTAGGTTTCATATATTATGTAAACAAAACTTAAGCGTTCTGATGTTTCAGAAGATACTTTCTTGAAACATTCTTGAATGAGTCTTTACCATCAAGGGATCTGTAGACGATACCCTCTCTGTCAACCGCAGGATTCACTACAGACTTGCCATCAGCGGTTTCCTTCAGAGCTTCCATCGTATCCGGCAGCGTGACTTCGCCTAGGATCGGAACCCACTTCATGCCAAACTTTTCAATCAAGTTCTTCCCGTCGATTGAGTTCCATCTTCCATCCACATCCGTGATGAAGTTGAAGACATAGAGATCATCTTCCTTCAGCTTCAGCGGATTACCCTGAACAGACCCGACGCCTTCACCCTGGATACAGGCCCATGTGCAATCAGGACGTTCTTCCAGAAACTGTTTCAGCCACTTTTCAATGTCATACTTGAACGCAAGATCCCAGTAGATGTTATGATCGTGATAGCACTTCTGATCCTCGTCCTTCTGCCGGACGTTACGGGAACAGACGTAGAACTCATATTTCTGCTTGCCAAATATCTTATTGGGAAGTTTCTTCAGAGCATAAGTACAGGACGTGCCGTCCAGCTTTTCTGTTGCCAGATATGTCTTTCCATCGCCGACGCGCCATGGCTGGTTCTCACAGTTATGTGTCAATATCCCCTGTGCGAAGAAATTATGGTTATCTTTAACCGTAATGTCATAAACGTATCTGTCATGACGGCTATGGTTATACGCACGAATTTCTTTGATTTCTACTGGAACAATTTCTGTTTGTCTGGCGATTGGCGTAATTCCAATAAACGGTTCATCCTCAAGCCGCTCAAGTGTCTTATATCTCAAACACGGATGGATATACGGCGTAACCATCTCAAGGAATTTCGGCGTCCCAGAAGTTGTGATATAGATACTCCAATATCCTTTTTCACTTCTAAGGTTACAATCAATTCCGAACTTTTGTTTAAGACAATCGATCAAAATGTCATTTTCTTCTTTGGTAAATGAATTAGATGAGAGAATAATATTGGGAGACATTCCATCATATTTATGTTTCAAACAACCGTCATCCATATACCAGATTGCTAAAGCCTGTGTGTTCAGCATATTTGCAAATTCTCTGGTGATTGTCTTTCTGCCATTAATCCAGCAATGCTCTCTCAGAAATGCATCGACTTTTGCATCCGCAATTGTATAAATTCTATAGACACTATTATCACAGTATCCACTTTTCATTTCATACATATTGCTTCCACCGAGGATTGTCTGTTTATACTGCAAATAATCAATTTGTGCCGCGCCATGCGTTGTATTGATACGAAGTTTACAGTGAGACCTCTTATCATCCTGGATAGAAGAGTCTCCGAGAAGCATTCCACAGATAATTGGCAGAACAGAATTGTCATAGACTTCAGCTATCATGAGAACATTGTCTCCGACTTTCAATTGACCGGCAGCAACATATTCCCCATTATCTAAAAGTACCTTGTGATCCGGTGTGCATGTCAGGTGGTTTAGCTTTGCAACCCCTGGTTTATATGGATACCCGATATCCAGTAATGTTTCACCGTCAACCGATAGCTTCTGATATCCTACAATTGGCTTATACTCAAGATCGCCGGTTTCGTCATTGTAAGATAAGACATTAGTGGAGACCTCTTTATTAACGATATCGGCAATTCTAAGAAGCCCATCGCTTGTATAAACTTTTGAGTTGCCTGTCAAGCATCTCTCTTCATCGGTCTTCGCAACGAAAGACGGAAATCCTTTCGGCTTATCTTTCTTTCTACCGAAGAACGCAAACATCAGCTTCTTGCCCCACTTGCGGCGCATCAGCCAGCGGACAGGTTTAGACTTGAAGAGCTTCTGATGTCTCGCAGCCATCGATTTATATTTCGCATTCGGATCGCCGCCAGTTCCTTTGCGCACATTGTCTTCAGGATCTGCGTATGTAATGTTGAGCTTCTTGGTTACGTCAGTCCCCACTTTCGCATCGCCAAGTTCAGGAAACGCAGACAGCGGCATCAAAAGTCCCTGGCTATAAACCTTACACATCTTCTGAGTCTTGATCTTGTAGTTTCGCTTTTCAAGGAACTCAAATCTCTTATCTGTTGAAGGAACTTTGCTGTCCACTTCAAAGTAGACTGCTTTATCCCCAACCTTCATACCATCAGCCTTGCCGATGATACACCACCAGCCATTGGTTCTCGCATATTCGACGCGATCATAGCCTTCAAGCGGCTGGATCTCATCGATGCTTACGACATACGCCAGTGCTCTTTCGCCGTTTACCAGCAACCTTTTTCACATCCTTTTTATAGTTATTTTCTATTGTACTTTCTGGCTCAAAATGAAAGCGCATCCGCTTTGTTTCAAGCCAGCACTTCGGACAACGCAGAAATTCAGTTAACCGTTTTCCATCTGCTCCGATAAAGTGATGCATTTCTTCTCCGCAACGACTGCATAACATTGTTATTCCTCCGTATCTGGAAAATGTTTCTTTGCTACAGCAATCGGAAACTGTTCGATTTCAGAACTCCACAGACAATTTTCTTTGCCGTTGAACTTTGACCATGCCAGGGGAAAACTTGCGATACCGTCAAACAAGCTGCCAAGTGTAGCCGGTCTGTCATACTTAGCAGAAATTCTTCCGAGAAGCCATTCCCAAAAAGGCAATGCGATTCCGTTTCCGAGGGCTTTATAACGTGGGCTGTCCGCTGCTTTGTGCTTCTTGCCTTTTTCGTCTACCCAATCACCAATGTCCGTCCAACCGTCAGGCATTCCCTGAAGTCTTTCGTACTCTAGTCAAAGAGGCGTAAGTCTTCTTACAGACAAAACACCATTCATTCGACCACTTCCTTTCCATACTATCATCAAATAACTGTTTTATTATGTGTAACGATCAGCATTTCGCTGCCCCCCCCCTACATCTCCACCGGATGCTCTGATCGTATCTGAAATATCCTGTTTCACATAACGATCAAATCCAGGTTTGGCATAACACTCTACAATGATTGCAGTATAATCTGTGATCCTATCCTGATGATCACCAGTAATCGTAGGGCTAATCATACCCCCCCCATTCCCCCTGGCGTCATAGATTCTGCGCTCTTTCTCTTTGAAAGAATATACCGCATGTTTTTCTATGCTGTTTAGTGTATACATCACATCAAATTCTATGTAACCATCGCCGCGATGAGACGGACGCTGACCATTGCCTTCTAAACAAATCGTCTTTTGCAGCCCAATTCTATCTGCATCTTCTGTCAAACGCGAAGGATGATCTGGGGATCTTTGAAATCCCGCGCCTTCATTGTCGGAGCAACATTCTCGGCAATATCCATGAATGATTCAACGGTGCTTGCTATCACGCGGACTGCGCTATCAGAGCCGCTTTCAGTTCCGGAGGAAGCTGCTTGCCTCGTCTCTCGGCTCTCGCCAGGATTCCCTTGCAGGCTTTCGGACTCAAATAGTATTTCTCCTGCGGACAATCCTCCAAAATCTGCGACAATCGCGACTCTCTCACGACGCTGGGGTACACCCCAGTATTGAGCGTCGTGTAGCCTCCAGGCAACTGATACCCCCCCCCACCTCATCGAGTAGGAGTCCGGAGTAGGGCCATTTTCCCGAATCAGGCATAGGCACATCAGGGGCATCCGGGACTGCGATCTGGAAGATTTCCGTGAGGACTGCCTGGAAGTCTTTTCCTTTGTTGCTGTTGAACGCGCCCTTGACGTTCTCATAGACGGCAAATCTTGGTCTAATGTCTCTTCCAGTTCTTCCTGATTCCTCATCATGTTTCCTCATTTCTTTAATAATCCTAACGGCCTCAAAAAACAATCCAGATCGAGTTGTTACTTTATCGCCACGATCAACATGTTTCATTCCAGCTCTATTCCCAGCGATACTAAGATCCTGACAGGGAGCACCAAATGTTATACAATCGACCGCAGGAATATCCGCTCCGTTAAGTTTTGTTACATCACCAAAGTGTTTAATCGGCTTTCACCTCTGACTTCCAATGATATCCACCTGCACTTTTGCGTTTTCCGTTTGCGCATTCACTGATATGTGAATAAGAAATACCGGTATCACGCCAAGCTTCTCTTGTAGACTTATATAGTTTATTTGTTTCTATACATCGTATAGGAGTATCTTTAAAGCCTGTTTGATTCAGCAATATATATCTACTATGAAGTTGATTATCAGAACAAGTTACCCATTCAAGATTTGTAACATTATTATTTGTTTTATCGCCATCTTTATGATTTACTTCTGGTAACATAAATGGATTATCAAGAAAAGCTTTTGCAACCAATCTATGTATTCTAAACTTTTTTCTATTTCCATTTACTGTAAAGGAAACATATTGATACCCATAAATATTGGTATGTTTTTTTAGCTCTTTCCAATCATTCCTAAATACTCGACCATCATTTGAAACATATATTACTTTATTTTCAATAATTAATTGATGAATCTCACAATCGCCAGGTGGAGTGTATTTATTCTTTGACATTTTACGATTCCTTTTTGGCGGCTTCGTATCCTTTGATACGTTCCTTGCGGTCACGCTTCTTCTGCTTGTTCTCCATCTTCTGAACATATGCGTTCTTCAGATTCCAGCCTTTCGCTCTGTTTGCCATTTCCTCTTCTCCTTTTGGGTCATTGACTATTGTATATTAATTTATATAAACAGGGCTTATTAAAGCCCTGGAATATTAAACTTTGCTGGACGAGTAATATATGTAAAAGGATTCTCTATCGGCTTCATGAACTTCGCCATGTGTCCATCCGCATTGAAGATCAGATCATCCGCAGAGAACAGATCTCGCTTCATATAAAGCATAACCTGATTGATGAACTTGTTATCACATCCGATAACCTCAACGTTTCCTGATAGCATCGATTCAGCCAAGAATCCATATTCCGCTTTGTGTCCGATAGCCTGAACTTGTATGATATCCACATCGACTGTTTCACCGAACTTATTCGGAATGTCATCCAGAATTCTATTGATGTCGCTGCGTTCAACAATACCAGTAATCTGAAATACAAGCTCATCCATCGTCTGGTATCTGAATCTTGAAGCGGTCAGTCTGTTCATCCCTTCTCTGATCATTCCGAAAATTATGTATCGCAACTGGATTCCGCGAAATCTGAATCCGAAAAACGCTCTCTTCATGAACTCTTTGCTGTACTTTAGATGTTCAGGATGATGACCATCATCCAACATATCAGCCCAGGTTTCGCAAGTAAACTTTTCTGGCAGCATCTTATGCATCATTGCATATCCGTTATCTTTGAAACTGAACTTGATAAACATCTTTCCATGATCTTGCCAAGTAAGAACATTCTCATCATCTGGGAGATAGATCATGTCACTTTTTATGCTGTTCTGAATCAGATCATTTGTGATATACGATTCAGCATCCTTGAAATAATTCTTCCAGGCGGCAGCTTCGAACTCATAGAACCTAATGTAATCATCAAACGACTCAAAACTTGAAACTTCTTGAATGAACATGTCCCACAGTTTGCGACAATTGTATAGCTGATTAAGAGTGATCAATCTCTGGCTGAAATAAGGATCTTCGAAAACATCAATCGGAATCTCAAACTCTTCAACGAACTTCTTTCTTACTTCAATCGAACTTCTCAGCTCATTGATGCTATTAAACTTCTCCAAATCCAAAAAATCACCCTCACTTCATGCAAATTTTCTTGTTTTTCTGTTGACATCAGGAAAATTTTCATATACAATGTCAATGAAAATGGTTGACTGTGATTCGCATCGCTTCAACCTTGGAACATTGCGCAGTATACTACAAAATTTTTCACATGTCAATACCCGTTATGAAATATTTTTCATAATTTTAAACAGGAGGTATGCTTTATGGCAAAAGAATCCATGAACAACGCTGTTCTTCTCAGCCGTGTCAAAGATCTTTGCGCAGAGCGAGGAATATCGCTTGCCAGGATGGAGCGTGATCTTGGCTTCTCTGCCGGATCGTCCTATCGCTGGCCGAAAAGTACGCCTAGTACAGATCGCATCAATGCAGTTGCACAATACTTTCATGTGTCGGTTGACTATCTCTGCGGAAGAACCGATCTGAAGGAGAACCCAGAATCATTGGTTGACTCTGATCTTATCAGTCTGCAACGTGCCATTCAGAATCTCAAACCAGAAGACCGCACAAAAGCGAATAACATTCTTCGCGCTGGTTTCGAATACGCATTCAAAGAGAAATGAGAGAACAAGTCAAACAAAGAATCGATGATATTGTGTTTGATCTTTACGATGGTTTTCTTCGCTTCGCTTCGTTCCCCATTGAACCAATCGCCATTGAAAGAAAGATCGCCAGGTGCAGACACATCACATACGAAAAACTTGCCGAGATCAACGGTGTAACTTATCAAGAAGTAGTTGCAGCCTGCAACAGCCTGGACGGATGCACAAACTATGAACCATCAACCGGCAGATATCTGATTGCAATTAATTCATCCGATAAATACAACGCCAGCAAGCAGAGAATCCGCTGGACAACAGCTCATGAACTGGGACATATTGCATCGGGGCATTTCATCGAACTGCTTGAATCCGGCGAAGCAATATTAACACCATCCAATTACAAGGATATGGAAGAAGAAGCTGACTACTTTGCCGCCTCTCTTCTGGCACCGATTCCAGCAATGATCAGGATGAGAGTTAAGAGACCGGCAGATATCCGTGACTGGTTCGGTCTTTCGCAGATCGCATCAGAATATCGCTGGACTGAAATGCAGCGGATGAGTTATGATATTCGCCTGGAAGATCATTTCCGAATCTTTCATCCACATTCAGTTGTTAAAAACGCAAATCGCAATAAGTTAAAACGCATCGATATTTTTGCAGATCCAGATTATATCGCTTAGTTTTATATGGCGTACACGGAGGGACTCGAACCCCCAAGGGCTACCAACCCCGACAGTTTTCAGGACTGCTTCCTCATCCAGCCGGATCGTGTACAAATATTTTAAGCGCTGTGGGAGTAGTGTTTGTTTGTATGCTACTCCCACTCATTATTGCCTGGCAGACCATCAACACTGACAGGCTCTTGCTGCGGAAGGCGTATCCAGCAGGTCATCGGCAGCCAACCGTGTACCTACGCTTTCGTGTCCGCGTCCAGACCAGCGGTTCGTGGAGTCGTTAAGGGCATCACCTATTATCTATTATGCCACCGTCAAACCGGCGCTCCAACTGGTTTTGATTAATACATTATTATTCGAACTGGGATTCCTTTATTAGCGGCGATATCCAACATGTTCTCTGTGCCACGCGATTCACCGTCCCAGAATGCAACCAGAGCGTCAGCAAAAGCAAGCATCTGCTTGTTCCGCATCATACCGGCAGCTTTGCCGTATTGATCCCACTTTGCAGGAAACGACCATACAGGAATCCCATGTTCTTTTGCATATCGTTTGCCAAGCATATCAGCACCTTTGGCCTCTCCGCAGAGAATCGCCGTAGGCTTTCGCCTGGAAAATATCTTATCGCATTTCTCGCATAACAGATCGTAGTCTGAGAATTCGCGAGAACCAGCTATAATTACATCAAATCTTTCATGTTCCATCTGAGGTCACAGCCAGCGCTCTATAAAGTTTTTGTCACTTGAGAAGATAGGAATTTCTTTGTCAATCTGCCATTCTTTGCGGCGAAAAACTACCTTGCCATCCGGTACATTCGGATTGATCAATTCCGCTTCTCGCTCTACCTTATAACATGCAGCGCCGCGCTTGCACTCTGTCGGAAGATCGCCCCAGTTAATGTTCTTTTCTGTGAACAGCATATCCTGAATCTCATTACAGGATTTGCCGTTAAGTTCTTTCTGGCTGAAATAAGCCTGCCCAACAGCCTGGATGCTGTTTCTTGTTGCGTCCTGCTGCCGCCAGATCAGACAGTTTACAACTTCCTCTTTCGGAATTGAGAAGCAACGGGCATCAAACAGAGCTTGCCCAACTTTATTTGTATAAAAGCCAAGTTTTGAATACCTGTCTTCGTCTAGGATATCAAGGCGAGAATATTCCTGATAGATCTCGTTGACTTCCTGCAACAGAGAAAGATTGAACGCCATAGTTGCTATAGAAGCGGAAATACTTGCCATCTTCTGAACATTATATCCGAACCATGCGTCCGTCTTGATTGTATCATAATCAGTCAAAACCAGAGTAATTTCATCTGACTGAGTATATCCAAACACACATCCCTGAATTTCAAAGCAAAGCTTCTGCATCGTTTTCTGCATTGTGTTCATCAGAACTTTATCAAAAGGTTTATCAAATCCTCTGGTGAACGTATGAAATGCTTTGCCATCCAAGCGAATGATTACCGGAATCCGGCGCGGAAGATATGTACGAGATATATTTTCGTATCCTTTCATCCGATCTCCGATTGATGTTTTGTCCATAGCTATCTCCTATAAAAACAGTTTTATTTCAATGCTTTATATTCTTCGTAATCATATACCTTGCCGTCTTTAATCACTTCATGAGATGCCTGGTCTCCCGTAACATCATATTCGGATATATAATCTTGCACTGTTTGATAAATACAATTCTTTGGCATCATCCCAACTTTTTCAACAAAAGACGGATCGTCAATTAATACATAATCATAATGATCTCCATGATCGGTACGCATATCGAGAATATAAACTTTATCTGGATCGTTTAATTCATCAATATAATACCCCCACATCCAATACTTAAAACCATCTTCAATTGTATTTTCTTCACGATCCCATTCATAATTAGGATCGGAGCACCCATTATCATCATCACTAAAGACAAGTATTTTACCTTTACGACTAATATATACATATGACTTTTCATGATGATACATAGTAAATGATTCATCTTCAAAATCATCATCCAAATCTTCTAATGGGAATCTGTTTTTAGTGTCTTGCCAGTGCTCAATTGATCCATTCACATAATAATAACGGTCTCCGCTTTCAAGCACAACAGCACCGGGGCAATAATAAGCCAAAATAAATTCGTCATTTACTCCGTCAATCTTTAAACTTCCTTTAACCATAAACAACTCCTCAAAGTAATTATATTATTTAGTCAGTAATTAATGGCTGATTCGCACATTTATCGCAGTTAATATATAATGTACTTGTTGCCCAACATGATTGTCCACATATAGGACAATAATATTTTTTTTGATGTCTATTTGCCGGTCTTTTACCATATGTATAAGCATCTCTTAACATGGAGATATTCCAGCGATGTTGCTTTATTAATTGTTTGGCACTATCTGAAATTCCAACTGGTTCAAATCCATAGTTCTTGCTTGATTTTATTATCAAGCCATGACATATCGATATTTTTTGATATTGCTTATTATAATAGAAACCACCGCGAGATGATATTTTTATATTATTATGATATGAATAAGATATAACCGCACAATGTAACATCCACAACATAACTTCATCAATATTATTAAGTATATCCCCATCTATTATGATCTCATCAGCTTCATATAATGTTGATGAATAAATGTTTCCGACGAACCTTCCATGTTTATTGCCATGAATGATTCCAATATGTATTGATGGACTTGGAAGAACACCATCATAAAAGCTATTATTAATACATGAAAATATATCTTCTAATACAGCTGTATTATAAATTCCAGAACAAGAATCTAAATTCATTCTTTAATTCTCTTTATATTATCCACAAATTTTATGTAATTCATTATCAAGAATATCGCATATATCTATTACATTACATGAGTCATCCTGATCAATTCGTTTATAAACATTTGTAACAAAATCAACTACCATATTTTTTTCTTTCCGTTTTCTAATTCCTATTTTTGTCAACTGACTCTTTGGTGTTAATTTTGTATGGCATGTTGTACAAATCGCTATCCAATTATCTATTTCATCATCACCGCCACAGACAATAGGTATAATATGATGTAACTCTAAATGTTTATATTCACCACATAATTCACATTTTTTATGATGTTGCAAGTATTCTTTGTGCTCTGGGTTATTAATATCATTTCGTTTTGAAATAAATATCACCATCCAAATCAAGCTACATTTTGGTGGAGAGTGTAGGTATCGCGCCTACATTTCGCAGCCCTTGCTTTCTGCGTGTGTTCTTTACACTAACGCCCCATGATGTTTACTTCTCGCATGGGCAGGACTATGCGCACTCACTATCCTGCCCAGCGCCACTTTAACACCCCTGATTATCATGCAAATCAGCGCAGAAAGTGGGAAAAGGTGCCAAATCAGCATTCTTCTCGTCTTGTTTAACGTGAGCGATCCGAGTCACATGCTTTGCTAACCCTCACGGTTCTTTCGGTACTGTGTGCGCTTCCCTAAGAACGGTTGGTATCCCAGGAGAGATTCGAACTCTCAGGCCGCAGAGCTTAAATCTGCTGTGTCTACCGGTTGCACCACTGGGATATATAAATGCGTCCCCTAAACGCTCTCGGACGCGCTGGAACGATATCATCCAGCCAGTAGTTTTTCGACCTCGGATATTCTTCATATCTGTATCTCGTTCTTTATCATCCTTTACGTGCTATTGGTGCTTCCGCACAGATTCGAACTGTGAAACAACTGGGTTTGAGCCAGCACCGTCTACCGATTGCGACACGGAAGCATATGGTAGGCTGTCAGCGATTCGAACGCTGGTCTTGCGATTATAAGTCACAGGCTCTAACCGATTGAGCTAACAGCCCATTTTAAATTTTCGTTTTATTCTTCGTCGTATGTCTTCTCCCACGGATATGAATTCACGCAGCCGCAGTCATCACAGACCATCTTTCGCCGTGAAAATTCAACACCATGAAGATGCTGAGAGCCACCACACTGAGCGCAAACATACAACGGAGTTCCACCAGGAGTCATATAATGCCCTTCAAGTTTCTTCCATTTGCCAAATTTAAATTCCATCAGATCACGACTCTTTCTTTTAGGCTTAAGGCCACCGAAGGTTGGATTCCTCTTAACGGACTCGGTAGCCGCAACATCCGAACGTAGGCAGTCGCCACTCGCTTACTAACCGGTTTCCACACCGGCAGACACCCGATACAGGTCTACGTTAATCTACTCTACGGGCGAAGAATTGTTGCACCTTGCGTTGCCATTCAGCTCTGCCGTCACTTTCTGGCGTCTGGGGTAGGTGCGAAATTACCCAGCTCTTCCCGCCTCAATGGGCGCGGTGTCCAGGATGCTTAAGGATACGTTCCTGACCTTTTGAGGGATGCGGCCCTCTCACTTGTCCCCGCACGAACAAGGTGGCGCTGCGCATCACACAAGTCACGACCTCATGTGATCCGGTGGAGCTGGTGGTGAGAATCGAACTCACAACATCGGCGTTACAAGTGCCGCGCTCTGCCAAATTGAGCTACACCAGCTTGTATCTAATCAACAATTCAGACAGTCATCAGAATCATCATCGTCTTCATCATCAATGAAGTATCCGTCAATATCAACCTGGTTGACTCTTGGCGTTTGGTAATATCTACCGTATGGATATCCCCATTCTTTTTCTTCCAGGTATTCCTTGACTTCATCCGTCATATTATTGTTCACATCTGCTCTCCTTTTTATATAGATCCCAAAGACCTTGAACCACCAACCTATGGGCAACTTTGGGATCACAGCGATAGTTCGCTGCGTTTTGGGCAAGACTGTGGAGAATGGTTGGAAAGGAGGTAAATTGTCTCGCCGCAGGTTTTAGTTGTTGTCTATTGTAGCTTAGAGTTTAAACAAAAGAGTTTGTCTCTCGCTCAACTCTGGTAGAGATTATACCACACATCTTTTTCATTGTCAATAGTTATTTTCTGTTTATCTTAAATTTTTTTATGCGAATAATTCATCGAGAACTCTTGGTTCATACTTTCGATTCTCAAGTCCAGCGATACAATTAGAGATCCTAGACAACTCGGATACACTGATATTACAGTTCTCTATTGTTTTTGAAATAAGAATTTCATCCTTGATCTGTCTGCGCTGCCGAAGCTTCTGTCTCAGCATACGATATGCGAGATATCCCTGGTATGCATTCAACCCATCGACAAACTCTATGTAATGATTGATGTCAGAAATCTCTGAATCAATCGCGCTCAGACTTTCATATAGTTCCGTCTTACGTTCTGTGATATTGCCAATGATTTCTTTCAGGCCGTCGAACGAAGCTGCGAGATCAGACATTCTGTTCTTCACAATCGGTTCGTTTGCAATCCTTAATGCTTCTTCTACCTTCGGTCTGATTGTGTTTATTGGAGTTCCAGGATTGTCTGTCTTCTCTGTCTCCTGATTTTCTTCCTGATTTTCTGAGTCTTTTACGGATTCCTCTACCATAATTTCATAAACATCAAAGCCTTTTCTCATCGCTTTCGGAAGGCAGTTTTCTAAAATATTCTTCGCTGTCTGCCTGGTCTCATAGCGTTCAGCCAATGTTTCTGATGTTGTGAAACCGAATTTCCCTATAATATCTCTGTGGATATATCGGTTATTTTGATCTTTAATTGTATACTCAATCCGCAAATCGACTCCTCCTTCAGTCTATTTCCATTGCACTTTGAGTCTGGAATAGAAGCTCTCCTTGGAGAGCCTCTATTCACCTGATAAAGTTAGAATCAATGCTGTATTTCGTGCGATAGATGTCATTCTTGATTTCACATCTCGCGCCATATTCTTTCAGAATCTTGGTTAACTCAGCCAAATCCTCTGTGTTGCCTCTGTTACCTTTTGATCTGATCAGTTCCACAGTCTTATCATATCCAATCTTCTGAAGCATATAGTCATAGATTCCGCGATAGTAAAGAACATCAAAAGAGATCATGATATTTTTCTCTTTTCTGAACTGCGCCATCTTTCGACTCAGAAGATTCGCGACACGGTTCATTGATCTCTCGTTATTCAATTCCTGGTACTTCTCAAACAGTTCAATGTCGCTTTTGTCTTTATCTTCCGCGCTTACCCAGAACGGAATCCAGATAAAGCTGCCATGATACGGAACCATGATACTGGTAAATCGATAATTCTGATACATGTTTTCATCATGATGATGTTTTAGAAGTTCGAAACACTCATCTTTCAGATGAATTTTTCTGTTGCCAATCTTAATTGTCCTGGCATCCATGTCTACATCATTATCTTTGAACGTCAGAAGATCGTTATAGTCAAAGCATCCGGAATAACATAGCCAATACAGCAGCTTATATAAATTGGCTTCAACGGAATCAAACATCTCATCAAGAGAAAGGCAGACACGTTCCAGTGTTTCTTTGGTTACAATAGGAGTCTCATCTTTTCTACTTGCACTGAGAGAAAACTTAAAACGCTTATCAAACAGAACATTCTCATGATATACACCAGTCTGCTTCATATGCCACTGAATCATATCGCGATAATACGAGATCAACTGATTCATATATGTCGCAGAGATCGGCTTATTTCTGCCTTTATACGTTTTCTCGGTTGACAGGTTGATAAAATAATCTTCCATCTCATCCGATGTAAATTCGAAAAAGCTTTTGCCAAGACGTTCTTCTGTTTCGAACAGGACATCTCTTGCCATTGATGCCATAATCTTCGGTCTACGTTCAATGTCATTGGCAAATTTCTGTTCGCAATATTCTTCTATAATTTCTCTTGTATTGGTCATTTTCTCACCTCCTAATGTACACTAAATATAAACTCATTTATATTGTTTGTCAACAACAAAAAAGTTTATTAGGATGCTTTCGGATAAACCGGGTCTTTTCTGATTGCAAACTGTACTTCAATTGCCAGCCATATCTGTTCCATGATTTCTTTATCATGGATCTTCCCTACTCGGAAATCCAGGCAGTTCATTTGTATTGTTGTCGTTTGCTCAATCAGAATCGTGCTCGGTGACTTCAGCCCATAGGCTTCATAATCCCAAAGCTCTACGTGTACCGGGAGGCTACGCTTATGCATCTTGCTGGTCAATGGCGCGACATTTACCACAGATGAGAACAGATTGTTCTGATCATTCGACAGAATCAAAACAGGTCTGTAACCACTCTGTACGCCTGGGCCATGTTCGCCAAGATGACAAGTCCAAATCTCGCCGCAGCGGGGGATGGACAGCGTTTTATGTTCAGACATCGTGCCATCGTCCTTTCCTTAAGTGTCAAGGACATTGTAACACGAATGTAATTATTTGTCAATAATTTATTTCTATTGTGTTTAAATTTTAGTAATTATCCCTAAGAAGTTCTTTGGTTACTTTTTTCAAAGCGAGATTGCTGACATGATATTTGTCAGCCAGCTTGTCAAGAAGCCTGCTCTGGTAAAAGTCATGGGCAATGACAACTACCAGAACAACCGCGAGAATAATTGTAACAACATTCATATATGTAACCTCACCTTCTGATCTTTTCAACCTGCTTCATCAGGTTCATCATCAGCGTAGCATCGTTCGTGCCGTCGCTGTTCTTGCCAGCCTGGAACGCAGCACCGATCAGGTCGAACAGCTTCTCGGTGTCAACAGACAGGACAGGACTGCCCAGCTCAAGGGGGATTTTTTTCCCCTCAACGACATACTCCTGGAAGAATTCTCCCATGTCGTTTGCGTAACCATCGGTCTGCTTCTTCTCAAGACCAATGTATCTGTTCGTGATGCTGGTACTGCTGTGATTGTAGATACTCTGAAGAGCCTCCATAACATTGGCATCGCCAGGATGAAGCATCTTCGTGGTAGCACCAAAGGTCTTACGTGCGCTATGCGTACCGACGTTATACTCGATACCGCATTCCTTCGCCGCCATCTTCAGGGCATACATCGCACCGCTGTAGGACAGAACCTTGCCACGATGCGTACCGCAGAGCTGCATGAACACAGGATTCTTGTATTTATTGTCTGACGGATGGCAGTGCGTTTTCTCACAGTAGAGATTGATTGCGGCGATCATTGCGGAATTGATCATCGGACTTGCCAACTTGCCGGTCTTCTGCTCGGCAAAAGACTTGATCTCGCTGCGCACCCTGGCAGTTTTCGGATCGATAAAGTCTTCCCATCGCAGACCATCAACCTTCTTGCCGGTGTCCTTATTGACGTAACCGATGAGGTCTCCGACACGACGAGCGGAATTAACCTGGATGGTGAACAGAAGATAATGAATCCACATGTTCTTCTCTGCGAAGAACGCAATGACTTTTGCCATGTCCGCGGGATCATAGGCGAACACTTCAGACTTCTGACCGCGCTTCTTGCCGCGAGGCTCACGCTTCTCAGTCGGAAGCTCGATCACTTCCGCACCAATATGCTCAACCTGGTTCTCATGGAACAGACGAACCACATTACCATTCGTTTCGTATGTCATATCTTTGACCTCCCCTTTCATCTGATGGTGCTATGATACACTATTTCTCTTCATTTGTCAATAGTTATTTTCTATTTTACTTAAAATATTTTTTCGACTGGGCGCGGGAGGTACGCCCAGTCTTTCTTTATAAGATCAGAACAGCTTGCGGAAATACTGCGGCTGTCCGTTTACCGTCGCAGGAATCACGTTTCCATTCTCGTCCATGTCGGCATAGACACCATTGATTACACCAGGCTGTCCGTTATACTGCGATTCAAACTGAGTCTTCGCAGCCAGCATCTCTTCCTTGGTTTCATAGATTCCAAGGACTTCAATATTGTTTTCAACACATCTCTCAACAGAATACTTCTTCATAGGTTAACCCCTCCAAGTAAGATAGATTTATTATAACACATTCCGTGTCATAAACAAGTTAATCAACGCTCGTACTGAGCAAAAACTGTTCCATCAGGCTTCTGATTCACGGTCACATACTGATTGACGATCCCATTCAGACCTCCCATTTGCTGGAACTGATCTCTGATATATGAATCTTCTGACAGGAGCTTCAGAACAGACATGACCATTGTCTTATACTGCTTCTTTGTCTTCGTATACTGACTTTCGCCGTTCTCAAACAGGTTCTTCAGATCGATTAATGCTTTCTGATATCCTCGATTATAACCGCTGAATAGATGCTCCATTTATTCATCTCCCAAATAATAATCTTCGACATTTTCATCATGGATTTCACCGATCAGATGACAGAGATATCTTCGACACACACCACCGAAGTTTGCAATGCTGACATACTTCGCTGTTTCATTTTTCAGGTTCTCTGGATTTCGCCAGCAGTCTTCAAATGGGCAATCATCGTTCGTGCAATATGTAATATCTCTTACCATTCTCTCACTCTAACCGGCATGATACATGCACAAACTTCGTCTTTCTGTAATTTACCATTTATGCACTGAGCAACCAGCATGGAAACAATTCCATTCTCGCTTTTTACCAGGTAACAGGCGGCGTTCTTCCCTACCGCTTCGCAGGCATCAATGATATCCTTCCTGACGAACCTTGCCTTGTAGCAATCCAACGGCCATTTGCCATATCGTGCTGTCAGATCGATACCGTCACCATTCGTGCATGAAACAACGGGAGCTTCTGCCATCTGTGTCTTCAGCCATGTCTGCGGATGCTCTCCAAGCTTCATGTCAAACGGTTCATTGACAATATAGCCACAGTATTCAAAGAATTTTTCTTTGTTGCCAATCAGCTTTTGCGCTGTCACCTTATCGATCTTTTCATTCTTCTTGAGATCCTGAGACTCAGGATAATAGACGGCAACATAACCATCGGTTACACAAACGCCATCGTCCGTGATGATCTCTCCGGAATACGGATCATTGGCAGCGGCATATCTGCGCTCACATCTGTTAATCACACGCTGAATTGCGGCAAGTTGTTTCTTTGTCAGTTCAGTCAAGATTCCTTTTCCTCCGTTTCAATGATTTCAATGCAGCCGAATACATCTTCTTTCGGATACCCTACAAGAATGTCTGTGCCGGTATGCTCTCTGCCCATGTAATGCCGCCAGCAGTCATTCAGAATCATGTGATGATATCCATTCAGACGAGGAGCATTGATGCTGCATTTATCAAAACTACCATTGTTATTCGCAACAGAAAGCTCATAACGATCAGGCTGCGTATCTCCAATCAGACTGTACTCAGCTATGAATGCCGGACTCATGTTGCCAAGAATGTCCTCGATCTGGGCGATTGTAAGCTCTGGATTGTGATGTGTCAGATCATTTCTGAACCACTCTATGTCATTAATATAATACGTAACTCTGCGCATATATTATCTCCTTCACTATGTTTTTCCTCGGAATGATTCTTTCAGATCAAATCCATGATTCGATATCTTTTCATCATTCGTCAGTCCTATCGATGCGGTTCTTTCTGTACTTGTCTTTTCACGGGAGAAATATTCTTCAAACGCGAGGAATACTTCAAGCGAATCAATGCAATTGCCGATACCACATGCCTTCAGAAGCGGAATATGCTTTTCAACTTTGTTCTGATAATCGCCTTTGTAAAAAGCATAGTAATCAATACTGCTCCTGACGCGAAAGTTATTCGTATCAATCGCCTGGATGATCGAATCCATTCGACTTCTGATTCTATCTTTATCATAAGTGTGATAATTTCGTTTCTGATACAACTGCATATCGACAGAGAAATCCAGATCGATTACATCCAGGCTGATCAACTTACGATCTTTATTATAGTTTTTCCAAGTTATCAAAAACTCTAAATCATAATCTATAGGCTTATCGTAATTTGATTCTTTCGTGATCTCTACCAGGAACAACCAGAATGCATTGCATATCTGAAGCAGGAGAAAACGATTTTTATTTCGTTCCGCTATGAATCCATGTCTCACGCTCTCAACCCAGAGATGTTCACACATAATTTCTTTGGTGACAAGGAATGAATCGGTTCTATCGAATGTTATAGAATCATCTCGATAAACATTCTGCCAGTAATCATAGAAATCTGTGTTCTTGTCAATGATTCTCATGATGCTGCGTCGTATACATCCTGCGGCACTTTATAGATCCAGCTACCACTACGAACGAGAAGTGCATCTTCTCCATAGTACAGCTTTTTCATACCTGTTATACTGCCAGTTACAGAGAAGTTTGGATACTGCGACAGATTCCATTTCTCTTTCTGTTCTTTGTT
>Ga0326511_10001515_pt1 | contig 19250 bp, 33 predicted proteins | sample 0_2496_0518_D_FD_203701 | JGI IMG/M metagenome (GOLD analysis project Ga0326511, IMG submission 203701) | Bovine rumen microbial communities from UC Davis, California, United States - 0_2496_0518 | ecosystem: Host-associated > Mammals > Digestive system > Stomach > Rumen | place: USA... | reverse complement strand
ACACGGTAACGTACACGTTCGTGCCAACGCCAAAGCAGGAGACACAAACGGTAAGTCTCACCTACACAGTATCGCCAACACAACAAGGTGGAGATGGCTGGACAGCTTTGCGCTCACTAGCGCCTTTTGGCTTATCTCCGTCAGACAAGATAGGCTATGCGAGATCAAGTGCCGATGGCGTACCTGACGTTGGCGCAGTCGATGGGGCGTTTGTAACGAGCGGTAACAACCGCACAACATACGGACAGGATACGCGGGTGCTGGAGTATTTCAGTGGTTCTCGTGTTTACCCAAACAAGCAAGCTGCGGGGTATTACATACAATACGCCGTGTATACGGCGGAAAGCGGCTCGGTACAGCGATATGTTGCGCCTGACAGAGCCATATCTATAGACAGCGCACGTTTCGTGGACAGGAGCAGCACATACACCGTAAGTATGGCAACGGTGGATGGCACAGATAAATACGTCGGCACGAATGCATCATATATCGAGCTTAGCTGGGTTTGCGAAGTGCTTACGTTCTACGATGCGGACGGCAATGTTGTGTCGGAGTCAGGTGCGTGGGTGACGTATACGGTGGACTATACCATCACCACACAGAATATACCGCAGTATGGCTCGGTGCTGATGAAGAGCCAGACGATGAACGGCGCGGCGGCAAGACAGGGACGCGCATTCACGGTAACAGAAACGGAGGTAGTAGCAGAATGAAAGAAAAGACATGGCACGCTGTCATAGCGGTGGCGCTGGGCGGCTTGTCCGCGTATATGCGGCTGATGTTCGTGCCGCTTGTGGTGCTTATCGCGGTGATGGTCATCGACTATATGTCGGGTATGCTCAAAGCATGGGGCAATGAAGAGCTGTCAAGCAGGGTCGGGCTGAAAGGCATAGTCAAGAAGCTCTGCTATCTCATGCTGGTATGCGTGGCGGGCGTGGTGGACTGGCTCATATACAGCGGACTTAGGCAGGTCGGCATCACACTGAACTTCGGATTTTGTTTTGGCTTGATAGTCACAATATGGCTCATCATCAACGAGTTAATCAGCATACTGGAAAACCTGGAAGCACTTCATGTGCCTATGCCAGGGTTTCTGAGCAAAATTATTAAACACTTACAGACAGCGGTAGAAGTCAGAGCAGAAAGCGACGAAAAGGAGGAAAAATAATGGCAGAAAGACCTTTTGAATTACAGAGCCGCGATGAGGAAATACTCGCGGCAACTATTGACGGCACCGAGTACACGGGCGAACCTCAGAGCAGGATAGAGTATCTGCTTTTGGAACTTAAAGCAGTTATCGAAGGCGGCGGAAGTTCGACCGATTATGCCGCATCTCTCAGAATGACCATAGATAGCAGTACATATGTGGTAACAGCACAGCTGTATAACATAGACGGCGATGCGCTTGGCAATCCTCAGACAATCGACCTGCCGTTAGAAAGCGTTGTCGTTGGCGGCTCTTATAATGCTCAGACTAAGCAGGTAGTGCTGACGTTACAGAGTGGTGATACTGTGGCTTTCTCTGTGGCTGACCTCGTTGATGGCTTACTGCCTGACAACGGAAACTATACCGAATTCAGTAACGGCGTAAGGCTGTATGTATCTGATACCGAACCGACAGGAACAATCCCCGAAGGTTCGCTGGGTGTGGGGTGGTAATATGAGTTTTAAAAAGTTTGACGGCAGCACATGGCAGCCGATAACGCCGAAGAAGTTAAAGGGTATACCTTACACTGGTACACTCCCTGCAACACTGGCAGGCACTAAGACGGGATATCTGCATAGGTATAAGATATACGGCAACACCGAGCAGACAGGCACTCCAACACCTGAAAATCCGATTACGCCACAGGAATGTGGTGAAAGGACGGAGAATCTGTTTGATAAAGGAACCGTTACATATGGTCATTATATAACTTCATCGGGAACGATTGGCGATTCTGAAAATTGGGCGTACAGTGACTATATTCCAGTGATACCGAATCATAAGTATAGCTTTACGAAAGAACATATGCACGCAAGCGGTGTATCGGCTTTTAACGCGTATTACGATATTAACAAAAACTATATTTCTTCTTTTGGAGCCGTTAATACAGATACGACTATAACAACTCTGCAAAATGCCGCATATATCCGTCTATCTATAAAATTTTCCATGAGTCCATTGGACGATTATATGCTCGTTGACGGCTCAACCGTGCCAACAGAGTACATCCCCTACGGCTACAAGCTCCCTTTGACATCAGCAGGGCAGGATGTGGATATTTACATCGGCGATGATACGATATCCGCCGAAGAGTATGTTGACAGCGATACAGGCAAGATATACCGCATGGTCGGCGGTGTGCTAACTCCGACAGACCCACCTATACCATTTCCCCAGATACCGACCTCAGCAGGTTCAACGACCATAAGCTGGGCTGGAAGCGGAATTGCACCGTCAGAGTTTGACTCAATTCAGGAGTGGGTGGATATTCCTACTTACACATATACTAACGGTGCTTGGGTAGAAGATAACTAGAAAGGAGTAAAAAGTATGAATGAAGAACAGAAACGTCAGATAATAAAGGCATTCGCATTCTCAACGGATATCAAGACCATCTCCGAGAACACAGGCATGAGCATAGACGAGCTGAGGCAGTTCCTCGAGGACAACAAAGAAGCCATCGCTGAGGAGATGGCTTGGAACAGGGTGAAAGCGGGGTGATACTATGAAAATCAAGGGCATTGACGTTTCCCAGTGGCAGGGGAACAGCATTGATTTCGGCAAAGTCAAGGCAGCGGGGTACAGCTTTGTGATACTCCGCGCGGGGTACGGCAGATATATCAGCCAGAAAGACCCCACTTTTGAAGATAACTACCGCAAAGCCAAGTCGGCGGGTCTGAATGTGGGCGCATACTGGTACAGCTACGCTCAGAGTGAAGCCGATGCCCGCACAGAAGCGGCAGTTTGCATGGAAGCGATAAAGGACAAGCTCTTCGAGTACCCGATATACTTCGACCTCGAAGAGCAGTCGCAGTTCTCGCGCGGAAAGGCGTTCTGCTCGGCGCTGGTGACAGCTTTCTGCGGAGAGTTGGAAAAGGCGGGCTATTTTGCAGGGCTGTACATCAGCCGCTCGCCGCTCCAGAACTACATCACGGCAGAAGTCGCGGGCAGATATGCACTGTGGGTGGCTGAGTACGGTTCTAAGTGCAACTATGGCGGCTCTTACGGAATGTGGCAGTACAGCTCCGAGGGCAAGGTAAGCGGCATATCAGGTAACGTTGATATGGATATCTGCTATGTTGACTATCCGAAAATCATAAGAGACGGCGGCTTCAACGGTTACGCAAAGCCGAAGCCTGAACCCAAAGCCGAAAGCAAAACCGAAACCAAAGCCCCTGTCGAGGGCGATATCAACGGTGACGGGCGCGTGGATGTGTCGGATGTGGCTCTGCTGGCGGCACACGTCAAGGGGGAGAAAAAGCTGGATTAAGGTATGAGTAAAGCCTGTCGGTCTGATGATCGACAGGCTTTTTTTTGTTTTTATACTTCTTTCATCAGTCTCTCGATCAGTTCCCCGATGCTCACGCCCTGCCTGCCTGCTTCGGCTTTCAGCTTTGCGGCTGTATCGTTGCGAATGTAGATGTTCAGTGCGCTCTTCGTGCTGTCCTCCTCGGGCTCGCCGAAGATGCTGATATAGTCGTCGCTGTCAAGGTGTTCCTCTGCCCAGCGCTGTGCTTCCTCGTATGTGATAGGCTCTATCCTTTCATCGTTATCGCTATAGCTGTGGTATAGCGTGAAGAACTCGCCCGTTTTCTTACGGTAAAGTTCCTCCCAGCCTGAGCGGCTGAACTCTGCGCCTATCCAGCGCATACCTAGCTTTTTGGCGGTGCTCGTGTCGTAGACTTTTCCTCTTATAACTTTTTTCATAAAAACTCCTCCTTGTTACCAGTTAAGTGAACTCGTGAACTTCTTTGACATCTTCATCGAAAGATATTTCTTGTCGAGATCGGATATCTCATCATCCCAGTTTCTTACTATCTCGGGCTTGATGTCTATCGTGCCGTGAATGTGCTCGATGATGGTAGTCGGAGCATATATGAGGTTTTCAATGTATCCGCAGTTAAACCCTTTCTCGCTCATCATCTTGCCTATAGTCGTGGTGTTCAGCCATAAACTGTTGAGTTCTCTGTATGTCATATTAACCATCCTTTCAAAATCTTAGATCGTGGGCGGCGGGGGTGCCGCCCTGGTGCTATATTAAATTCTTGTTACTAAATATTTTGTATTCTTAGCTTTCAGCTTTGATATGAATTTTTCAAGTTCGGTTTCCTTTGTAAAAGATTTCATCGAAATGTTTCCGTATCTGTTTATGTACTCAACTAATGCAATTATCATAATCTTACATCCTTTCAGGTCTTAGGTTGTTGTGGTGTTTTCCTTTTCTCTGATTATATTATAACACATACTTTGCGCAAAGTCAATAGCTTTTAATAAAGATTTTGCGTAAACTCACACTTTTGTATACTTGCACATAATTAACTCAATAGCTTTGTATAATTTTACAATGATATTAGCTGTGCTCCGTGTCATATTTCGTGCGCTTTACATAACGTTTCAATCTTGTTGTACAATTCTGACATAATTACACCGCCTTATTTGTCAAATGAACCAAAGTTACGGAATTTCGTAAAAAAATCTATTGACAATTACGGCGAAACGTAATATAATTATGTCAGACGAACGGAATACCGTAATTGATAACCTAGCAAGTATATTATATTACACTTTTCCGTAAATGTCAATGAAACGCAATCGTTTGATTTAAAACAATGTGTAAAGAGGTGATTAATTATTAGTGGACGTAAAAGACCGCTGACCGAGTACGGCATATCCGTAAAGGTCGAACTCATGAAGCAGAGCAAGACGCAGACATGGCTTATTGAAGAGGTCAAAAAGAAACTTCCGAATAAGTATCTTGACTCGTCGAACCTTTATAAAATAATGACGGGCGAGCTTAATTCGCCCGAGATAGTGGCGGCTATCAACGAGATACTTGATATCGAAGTGAGGACACAGTGACAAACGAGGAGGGATGACAAATGAAGCACTACTACACCGTAGAGATCGAGAACAAGCGCTCAGGGAGCCTGCGCAGAGTGACTATCAAAGCCAGGACAGCTGAGGAAGCCGCTTCGTTCACGATCATCAGCAAGGACGAACGCATCAACGTGGCAAGCCGTATCGCCAGCAACGTCGAGCAGCGCCTTGTCGAAAAGAGACGTCGAGAAGAACAGGAGGGAACATAATGACCAACGAAGGAAAAGCCGCGGCAGTCATAAGTCTGTGGGCTATCGCATTCAATGCGGGGCTGCTCCTTGCGGCGAGCTGGAGCAAGCCCATCGGCTTAATGCTGGCGATATCGGCAACTCTGATCTTCCTGGTATACCTGGCAGAGGATGCCCGTGTGGAAGCCGAAAGGCGCAGGCGCATGAGATATCAGCAGGACTGCGAACGGAGAATACAGGAGGCAACGAATGACAAAGATTGAATTTTTGGTGCTTCTTCTTGTGGCACTGAAAGCTATGGAGATCGCCATAGAACTGGCAAGGTTCTTCGTGGAAAACGGCGTGGAACTTAATGATGATGACGGAGGTGAGGATGATGAATATAAGTAGTGCGGACTATCACATCCGTATGCTCAGCGACTTGGCAGTGCAGAACAAGAAGACGCTGATCTTAGTATACGACACAGGTGAAAAGGAAGCTGAGAACCGTTCTATCGGAGCGTGCTCAGTAATCGGCACCGGCATAAGTGCACTGAATGCGACGATAGCGCTCGTAAAACTTCTCGCAAAAGATGCGGGTATCGAGCCCGTTGAGATGCTGGAGCTGATGACGAAAGCGATAAAGAGCAAGCAGGAGGAAAAAGGCTATGACGAACCCTAAGATCAAAGGCTACCACAAAAACGTTATCTTGTACAACGTCATGCTGGAGAACCTGCGGAATCTCGCGAGGATAATGCTGACGCTCAACAGGCTCTATCCCAAGCAGTTCTACAAGAAGCGCATACAGCTCTGGCTGGAGAAGTATGCGAACAACTGCGACGAGATGGATAGGCTGGACGAAGCCGATGCATACGACTACAAGATGGCTCAGTGGTGCGAAGAATGCGGCATAGATACCGCGTGGTGTGTGGAGTTCGTCAAGCGCAACTCCCCGAGCATCAAGGTGCCTGCAAACATCGAAGTTCTGGCGAACAACATAAAACTGGCACTTGTGCAGACCTGCATGGAGTTCGGTGTCGGGGACAAGCGTCTGAGCGAGATCAGGGCGGCACTGGAAGAAAAACAGCCCGCCGAACCTGAGCACGAACTGGAAAAGTTCGGTATCAAGTTCGAGCAGATGGACGTAGGGCAGGTTGACTATCGCAAGCTGCTTCCCCGCAGGCAGAAAAAGGCAAGCTACACCGACACCAAGCGAGGATACGAAGCGCTCACTGCGTTGAAAGCATATCAGGAGGAGGTGCTGAGCGGTGAGAGGTAGATTACTCGACGAAGAACAGAAGCGGAAGTACGACTACGTCCGCACGGTGCTGACGGTGGTGCTGCGCGAGGTGCTTGATAACGATCACTACCGTGCCGAATACTACGTCACCGACGGCGGGACGGAGCTTGTCGATGTGACTTTCGACGATGAGATGAACGTAAGGACGATAAACGTCACGGCAGACAGCCTGCTGGCACTGACAAAAGACGTTTTGAAAACATTCTAGGAGGATAAAAAATGGCAAAAGCAATACCGGAGGAGACAAGGCAGGGCGTGGCAACGGACTACCTTGCGGGTATGTCTCCGAAAGAGATCAAAGACAAGTATAACATAGGAGAGTCAACCGTGTATAACATTATAAGTTCGATGAAGATGAGCGAGCTGACAGAAAAAGAGCCCGCCGCAGCGGCAACTGCGACAGACTCAGAGGTAAAAACTTTACAAGTTAAGGGTAGCGCAAAAACGGCGGAAAGTCAAGCCCTGCGCGGTGTTGAAGTCATAGGACTTATGCAGACCATGCTCATAGGCATAGAGGAAAGTTTCGGAGATAATGTCGAGATTATGTCCCTGAGAGCCGACAGCGACACAGCAAACATCGTGTTCAGGTATGGCGGCACGGCTTATTCGGTGCAGTTCGGGCTGGCGTTTTAGGAGGTTGAAATATGACAATATCAGATAAATTCATCGAAGACATGAAGTCTGCCAAACTGACAAAGAAAGGCTCTGCGGTGAGCAGTGCTGTGACGGCTGCACTGGAAGACTTCTGCCGCCAGAACTCCGAGTTTGAACAGGCAGTATTGCAAGGAGGATCATTAGCTGACTGCATCGAGCATACTGTCAAAGGCTGCGGGAACAGTATCTCGGATATAGAGGTGTACCGCAGGGCAGTGGAGTTCTACTTCCCTACAGCACTGATTAGGACGAGCATGACCCTTGATCTGGGTGACGGCGGGTATTCGGGCGAGGACAAGCCCATCACCATGAGTACGAATAAGGTCGAGCTGAGCCTTGACGATCTGCTGGATTTCTGAGGGGTGAGGGCATGAAGAAAGAGCGCAAGCTGGAACTTATGATACCACCCGAAGTCCCGCAGAAATACATGGACATGATGCAGGGCAGATATGCGGCAAATTTTGTGGTTCTGGTGACTTCGGGGCGGGAGCTGTTCGCCCGCTGCTTCCACAGATACAGCAAGGGTGATGTGCGTGAGGTGCAGCGTTATGCATTTGCAAAGGACGGTGCTGTGCGCTACGGAAAAGATGAGCATGATAAATGGGTCGCCCGCACCGAACTGCGTGAGCCTGTATTCTACTATACTCATGGCTACGGTGCTGACAACAGCTACACTGTCTTAGGGTGGGAAGCAGTCGCCAAGAGCGATATGAAGTACAGCGAGGTCACAGCATACACAGGTAGGCTGATAGTAAGCTATCTGTGCCTTTACTGCCGCCACCCGAACATCGAGTATCTGACTAAGGCGGGCTATTTGTGTGCTTTCGAGGAGTATGCGAGAGGTTACTGGGGTTACTACCCAAACGCCCTACGGGTGGACGGGCGAATAAACTTAAAGACGAATAACCTGCTGAAAATGCTGGGGCTGAACCGCACCGAATTCAAGGCTCTTGCAGGGAGAGAAAAGCTGTATTCATCCTACATGATATGGAGAGACCGCTTCCCGAAGTTATCGCCCGATGATCTTATTCTGCTGTATGATGCTTTCGGCAGTGATTTTACAAGAGCAGAACGCACATCATATCACACAGGATTGACGGCGGTGAGGATAGCGAAGTACCTTGTGGATAAGGACATAAGGTGCTATGACTACGAGGATCACATCAAGCAGTGTTTCAGTCTGGGCTATGATCTGCATGACACTGCATACTCGCTGCCGCACGATTTCTATGCTTTACATCAGCGGACTTCGGCAATGGTAAAGTACAACACCGACAAGCTGATGCACGAAGCCTTTTCAGAGCATTATGAGGAACGCAGGGTGCTTGAATTCCGCACGGGAAATTTGATAGCGATACAGCCGTCAAGCTGTGATGACATCATAAGAGAAGGCAGAGAACAAAAACATTGTGTAGGAGGATACGCCGAGCGCCATGCCTACGGCAAGCTGTACATCATGTTTATCCGTAAGGTCAGCGAACCCGACAAACCTTACTATACAATGGAAGTCAGTGCCGATGGCAGGATAGTTCAGTGCAGGGGCTACTGCAACGACAGGGGGAAAGATAAGCCGCTGACAGTGCTGGCTTTTGAAAAAGAGTACCAGGCATACCTGGATGGGATATTTAATAAACGGAGGAAAACCGCATGAATGAACTTACAGATGCAGTGAGAGCCAAAGACCTTGACCGCCGCATAAAGGTGTCGGCACAGCTGGCACAGCAGTCGCTGTATGATATGTGTACGGCTATCAAGGAGATGAGGGATACTAAGCTGTATAAGGAGCTGGGGTATCAGAATTTTGAGGATTACTGTGAGAAAGAACACGGTTTCAGCAGAATGCAGGCGCACAGATTTATAGCTATATGCGAAAATCTTTCAGGTGATTTTGTAACATCGATGTTACAAATTGGTACTACAAAGCTGACCCTTTTAGCCCAGCTCGACGAACCCACCCGCGCAGAGATAATCGAAAATACCGATCTTGAAAACACCACTGTCCGCGAGCTGAAAGGCAGGATAAAGACCCTTGAACAGCAGGCGGACAATGCTCAGGCTATTGCGGACAAGCTCACTAAGAGCGAGAACAAGGCATGGGGCGAAGTATCGAAGTTACAGACCGACAGTGAGATGCAGAAAGACAAGATAGCACAGCTTGAACAGCAAATAAAGGAACTGGAAAGCCGCCCCATAGAGGTCATAACCAACGACAGCGACGAGGTCCGCCGCCTGAAACTGGCTATGGAAAAGCTGAATGCGGACATAGCAAAGGAAGATGCCCGCAAGGACATGGAAGACAAGATGTTCAGAGATCAGCTTCGTGACGAATACGAAGAAGCGCTTCACAAGGCACAGCTTGAACATGAAGAAGAACTGCAGGGGCTGAGGGAAAGTCTGGCACAGGCTAAGGCTGACCTTGCAGCGTCTTCCGAAGACAAAGAAAAGCAGGATTTCAAGGCTCTGCTTACAAATGCCGTGGACAGTATCAAGCGGCTGACAGCATTTGTGCAGGAGCATGACAATGAAGAGTACAAGAGCAGGCTTGCACAGCTTGCCAAGATGATAGGAGGATAAATATGACACTTTATGAAATATCAGACGGTTTCAGAACGCTGTATGACCAGCTGGACGATATGATCGAAGATGAAGAGCTCACCGATGAACAGCGTGAGGATATGCAGCAGGCATGGTTCGACACCCTTGAGGGCATCGAAGCTGAGTTTGAGGAAAAGGCTGAGAATGTGGCTTGCTTCATCAAGGTGCTGAAAGCAGAGGCTGAGATGATGGCGGCAGAAGAAAAGGTGCTTGCCGCCAGACGCAGAAGCAGAGAAAAGCGCATCGAGAGCTTGAAAAACTATCTTCTTGGCAGAATGGATGATATACACCTGAAAAAGATAGACCGCCCGAAGGCAAGGATCTCCACAAGGAACAATGCAGAAAGCGTGGCGATAGAAGATCCTCATGCGTTTATCCTCTGGGCACAGGAGCACAATGACAGCCTGCTGAAATACAAGGAACCCGAGATAAACAAGATCGAAGTCAAGCAGGCTTTGCAGGAGGGCGGCTGTCTCCCGCACTGCCATTTGCAGAGAACAAGATCGGTAATAATAAAGTGAGAGGTGAAACAAAATGGTAGAATTTTCAGCAGTCACAAGAGCAAAATCAAAAGCGAGAATAGCCCTGATAGGTCCTTCGGGAGCAGGTAAGACACTCTCTGCGCTGTATCTTGCATACGGCATTACAGGCGATTGGAGCAAGATAGCTCTGATAGATACCGAACATGAACGTGGACGTTTCTATGCTGAGCGTTCAGATCTTGATACCGGAGCATTTCTCTATGCACCACTGACACCGCCTTACACAGCTGACAGATATATCGACTATGTTCAGTCGGCGGCAAAAGCAGTGGGTGAGGATGGCGTGGTAATCATAGACAGCTTCTCCCATGCGTGGGACAACGAGGGCGGTGTACTTGAATATAAGTCACAGGTCGCTCAGAGAACCGGAAAAAACGAGTATACTGCATGGGACGAAGCGGGCAAAGTGCAGAACAAACTTGTGAACAGCCTGCTTTCAGTAAACTGCCACACTATCATAACCATGCGGACTAAGATGGCATATGCGATGGAACTGAACGACAAGGGAAAGAATGTACCTGTCAAGATAGGACTTGCGCCGGTCCAGCGCGAGAATACCGAATACGAATTTGATATCTGTTTACAGATCAATCGCGAACATATAGCTGTTGCATCTAAGGATACTACTTTTCTTGACAAGTGGTCCGGTATTATCACTCCCGAACTCGGCAAACAGCTGAGAGAATTTCTTGAACAGGGCGAAGAACTCCCTCGCTGTGCAGACTGCGGAAGCACGATAATGTCCGACGGCAGGCGCACAGTACAGCAGATCGTCGAGGGAAGCACCAAGAACTACGGCAGACAGCTCTGCATGAAGTGCGTTAAGAAGAAAGTTAAGGAGGCAAAGAATGCCAAGTCTGAGACCGTATCAGAATGACCTGGTCGAACAAGTTCGGCAGGCGTGGCGACAGGGTGCAAGAGCACCCTGTATCGTACTGCCCTGCGGCGGCGGTAAGTCCTGCATAGTGGCTGAAATGGCAAGACGCACGACTTTCGGCGGCAAGCGTGTGCTGTTTCTGGTGCATCGGCGGGAACTGGTGGAGCAGATAGTGCATACCTTCCGCAGATGGGGCGTGCTGATGGACTTATGCGATGTGATGATGGTACAGACCGCTACCAGACGTTTGCACAAGCTGAAAAAGCCTGCCCTTATCATCACCGATGAGAACCATCACAGCCTGGCTCAGACTTACAGGCGCATATACGACTACTTCGCCGCAGTGCCGAGAGTGGGCGTTACAGCAACACCCGTCCGTCTGAACGGTGACGGTCTGGGTGATGTGAACGACAGGCTGATAGTCGGGGTGACGGCTAAGTGGCTGATAGAAAACGGCTGTCTTGCACCTTACGACTACTATGCACCGGACGTGGCAGATCTGACAGGCTTGCACACTGTGAGGGGCGAGTATGTGGCGGCAGACATCGAGAAAGCCATGATAAAGAACACGGTCTTCGGTGACGTAGTCAAGTACTATCATCAGCTGGCAGAAGGTAAAAAAGCTGTGTGCTACTGTGCCAGTATAAGACATTCCCAGGCAACGGCTGATACTTTCAATGCCAACGGCATACCTGCCGCCCATATAGACGGAGCCACTCCAAAAGCAGAGCGTGACCATATTATAGCAGAATTCCGAAGCGGGAAAGTGCAAGTGCTTTGCAATGTGGATCTTATATCTGAGGGCTTTGACGTTCCCGACTGCGAGTGTGCTATACTCCTGCGTCCCACCAAGAGCCTCACGCTGTACATCCAGCAGAGCATGAGGTGCATGCGTTATCGGGCGGGCAAGCGGGCAGTCATAATCGATCATGTGGGCAACTATGCAAGACACGGTATGCCTGATGATGACCGTGAATGGTCGCTCGAAAAGAAACCTAAGCAGCAGAAAAAGCAGCAGGCAGAGCAGAAACCCGTGCGCCAGTGCCCCGAATGTTTCTTTACTTTCGGGATAGTTCCCGGACAAAAGGTAAGATACTGCCCTCACTGCGGTTTTGAATTTCCGACTGCCGAAAGAGAATTGGAAGTCGATGAGAGTGTGGGGCTGGTCAAGGTAGAAGGTTTCAAATTAGACCTAAGCTCACCCAACGACTGCACCACCTATCCCGAACTGCTGGAGTATGCTAAGGCACACGGCTACAAAGCGGGCTGGGCTTACTATCAGGCTAAACGCAGGGGGCTGATCGCATGACAGAAGAACACAGGATACAGAATGAGATACGCATAGCGGTATCGGATAAGTGCGTGATATTCCGCACGAATGCAGGTGACTTCTGGCAGGGAGATATTGTATATTCAAGAGAATTCAAACAGAACGTATTGATAAACCTTCGCCGTGTAGAAGGTCTGCCTGACGGATATTCAGATCTTTCGGGTGTGAGGGTATCAGACGGTAAAGCAGTTTTTATCGAAGTCAAGACCGCTAAGGGCAGGGCTTCGGACAAACAGAAGAAGTTCATAAAACGTATGTGTGAATGTGGCGCCGTGGCAGGCATCTGCCGAAGCGCCGATGACGCAGTAAAATTAATAACAACGGAGGAATAATCATGGGATTTAAGAACGATTTTTCACAGGCTGACAGCGGAAACATCAAGCCGGAAGGTGACTATGAGTGCATCATAACCGCAGTCGAAGAGAAGACTACCAAAAACGGCAAGACCAAGCTTGGCGTCCAGATGGTGATACGCAACGACATTGCAGGACAGAAGTACGGCAATGCTATGCTGTTCTATGATATTTGGAAACGCAGAGAGCCCACACAGATAGATATGCAGGTGGGCGGATATGGTTTCTCACAGGTTATGAGTCTTGGCAAGGCGGCAGGTCTGCCTGACGGAAAGGACTATGCAAGCCTTAAAGAATACTGCGAAGATCTGCTGAACAAGTGCGTTATAGCTCATCTTGAGCACGAGGATTATAACGGCAATACCCAGGAGAGGGTCAAGCGGCTGAACCCGACCAAGTACCCCGACTGCAAGCACGTTTTCAAGAAGAAAGAAAGTTTCAGCAGCGGGCAGACGTTTGCAAAGAACACCAAGAATGAAAGCTTTGCACAGGCTTCAGCTGCCCCTGTGGGTCTCGGTGATCTCAGCGAGTTTGAAGACGTTCTGAGTGACGACGGAGTACCGTTCTGAGTCTGATCGGCGGTAAAGCTTAAAATAATCTTCAGGAGGAACACATCAATGCAAAAATATCAGGCGATACCGCTGGAACTTCGCCGCCTTCCTAATTGGGTATGCTGGCAGGCAGTGCAGGACGAACGCTCACACTCCGGTGTGAGCAAACGTCCTATAGATCCTAAGACCGGTAATTTCGCAAAGTCGAACGATCCATCCACATGGGGGGATTTTGACACTGCGGTACAGGCGGCGCAGAAATGGTCGGGCATAGGTTTCATGTTCAGCAAATCAGGGTATTTCGGAGTAGATCTTGACGATATAGCGGAGGACCTGCAAAACTACCGTGACGGCGGCGGCGGTATAGTTACCGAGTTTGTGAACGCCCTGCAAAGCTACGCTGAGGTCAGCCAGTCGGGAACAGGCATACATATCATCTGCAAGGGCAGCCTACCAAAAGGCGGGCGCAGGCGCGGCAAGGTCGAGATGTACGACAGCGGCAGATTTTTTGTGATGACGGGGGTGCCTATAAGTGAGTACGCCGAAGTGACAGAGTGCAGTGAGCGTATTCGTCCATTGCATGAAAAGTACATCGGCGGCGGTAAGGAACCGACTGCGAATATCAGGCAGACAGCCGCACTTCCCCAGACTGCCGACGAGATACTCAGAGCAGCGGCAAACTCAAAGAACGGCACTAAGTTCAAGGCACTGTATTCGGGCGACTGGTCAGGCTACTACTCATCTCAGTCAGAGGCTGATATAGCCTTATGCAATATGCTGGCGTTCTGGACAGGCTGTGATGCTTCCAAGATGGATGCTATGTTCCGAGCCTCCGGGCTTATGCGCGAAAAATGGGATCGAAAACAGTCGGGCAGCACCTACGGTGTGCTGACAGTACAGAAAGCAATAGCAGACTGTACTGAGGTATACCGCGGCAAGACTGATTTTCATGCTAACATTGGAAACGCGAGTGGAGCTGCAATAAGTGTGGGCAACCCGGAACGTACCGAAAAGCAGCGTCTGTACTCTTTCGATGACACAGGCAATGCACAGCGCTTTTGCGACCTTTTCGGGAGCGAAGTCAGGTATAGCTATACCGATAAGAGATGGCTGTTCTACGACGGGAGAAAATGGTGTACAGACATGACGGGCACTATAGGCAGGCTTGCTGATAAATCGGTTGAGGCTATGGCAGCAGAGACCAAAGTATATGCTGAGATAGATGAAGCTGAGGGTGGAGATATGTGTAAGGCTTTTCAGAAACATATCAAAGCGAGCCGCTCGAACAAATCTAAAAAGGCTATGCTCAGCGAAGCCATGCACTATGTACCCATCATGCCCTCGCAGCTGGACCGACACAAGGGGTACATCAATACTCCCGCAGGTGTTATAGAACTGAAAACAGGCAAGGTGACAGAGCATTCACCGGAGCACTATTTTTCAAAACTGACGAATGCAGAATACGACCTGCACGCAGAATGCCCTCAATGGCTGAAATTCTTAGATGACATCTTCGCGGATGACAAGGATCTTATCAGGTATGTGCAGAAAGCTGTAGGCTATACGCTAAGCGGATCAACTGCAGAGCAGTGTATGTTCTTCCTGCTCGGTTCAGGACGCAATGGTAAATCAACTTTTATCGAGGTCATACGCGAGATATTCGGCGACTATGCAAGTAACATACAGCCTGAATCGATAATGGTCAAACGCTCGGGCGGTTCGGCTATCAACTCAGATATAGCCAGGTTAAAAGGAGCAAGGCTCGTCACCTGTTCAGAACCGAATGAGGGTGCAAGGCTCAACGAGGGTCTTATCAAGCAGCTGACAGGCGGCGATCCTGTGACGGCGCGTAAGCTCTACGGTGAGGAATTCGAGTTTCAGCCCGAGTTCAAGCTGTGGGTGTCCACAAATCATAAACCTATCATTCGCGGCACTGATATAGGCGTGTGGAGACGAATACACCTGATACCGTTCAACGTGCAGATACCCGAAAACAAGGTAGACCGTCAGCTGAAATACAAGCTGGAAGGCGAGCTGACGGGTATATTCCGCTGGGCGGTGGACGGCTGTCTGCTGTATCGCAAAGAAGGTCTGCGTATGCCGAAGGTGATGCAGGACAGTGTCAAGGAATACCACCGTGAAATGGACGTGCTGTCGGCATTCATCGAGGACTGCTGCACCGAAGGCAAGGGTCTGAGCGTGCAGTCAAGCCAGCTCTACGCCGCCTATTTAAAGTGGGCAGAGCAGGGTAAGGAATATACTATGAGCGGTACAAAATTTTCTATGGAGATGTCAAAGAGATATGAAAAAATCAAGTTGAGAAACGGCATTCACTTTAACGGACTTTGTCTGATTGGACATTAGTGTGAAGGGTTGTGCAGGGTTTGCAGGGTTTTTATATTCCTTTCACATAGAAAAATAAACAAATAATATATAGAGAAGTGTTGTAAAATGCCTTCAACCCTGCACAACCCTGCACAAGTGCCATTTTACGCAGTTTACGATACTTCCGAAAGGAGAACCGGATATTGAGCAGAGTTAATTATCCCGATGTGATAATCAGAATCCCGTTTGACGACCCGCGGTTCTTTGCCGAATGTGAAGATAAAGCGATAGATGGTGCTCTCGACTACGACAAATACCCGCCCGAAGAGTACAAGTATTTTTCACGGCTTGCAAAACTGGGATACATGAATCGTCACAAGGGCTGGTCTAAAGAGATATGCGAGGAAAAACAGCGGGAACTCAGACAGGACTACGATGCCGACCGCGAGCGGCGGGAGTTCTTCGGGAACATCTCACGGCAGATGCAGGAGAACATCAGACGCGGTCAGGAACTAAGATGGCAGATCAATGCCGAACAAGAACCATTCAGAAAACTGTCCCTTGCACTGGAGTGCATAGGGTGCATGACAGGAGATCAGGAATTTGCAAGGAGGAATTCCAATGACAAAACATAAAGAGTGCTTTGTAAACGGACATTGCTGCTATGACTGTCCCGACTTCGACATTCAGACAGCCGATGAGCGGTATGGATACGGCATCGCTGAGGACATGGGGCTTGAAGAGATCAAGTGCAAAGATTGTTTTTACAATAGCGGCGAATGCAAAGACTGCCTGCTGGAGAACAGCCCTGATTGTCCGAAGTACGAAAAGGAGGTAACGCCATGAACGAAATCAAGAACTGCCCCTTCTGCGGCGGCAAGTCGAGAGTGCATCTGTATCTCGGCAAGTGGTACGCAAGGTGCAACAAGTGTAAATCATACTCCGCGCCATACGATACTGAGGAACAGGCGCGAGAGGCTTGGAATAGGAGGGTGAGAGATGAGATCGATAGATGCTGAACTGTTAGCAACCAACATAGCGCAGATAGCTAAGAACTGCGCAAGAAGCGATGCCCAAAAGGCTTTGATTGGCAGGATATTGTATATGATAGAGAATATGCCGACCATCGAAACCGAGCCTGTAAACAGCTGGATAAGCGTTAAGGATAGATTGCCTGATGATAAAGAAAGATATCTGATATGTACTGAGGGTGGAAGGATTGATATCGCGTACTATCAGCCAACAGGCGACAAATTCTCTGACTATGAACCATTTTGGCAGAGCAGTAGCTGTAGATTTTCCTTTGTAACCCACTGGCAACCTTTGCCCGAACCACCGAAAGGAGAATAGTTATGCCGAGATATATTGATGCGGAAGCACTTAAAAAAGACTTAACTCGCTTTTACGATAATGAGATAACAGCAAAAGAATTGATCGATGAACAGCCGACCGCAGACGTTCAGCCTGTGAAGCATGGGCGGTGGATATTGTGTGATGACGGATATGTGAGATGCTCTGAATGCAATCGTAAAGCGTTTATTGAAAACGATGAAACTATCTTGACAGACTTTTGTCATGGCTGTGGAGCTGATATGATAATGGACGGTGGCAGCGATGAATGAATGCAAAAATTGCACATATTGGCTGACGAACAACTTCGGGCTTTGCCCGTTTTGCGGAGGGGAGTTGATGGCATGACAAACCGTGAAACCGTTACTGATATCTGCACAGAGTACATCGATAGCCGCAGGAACAGCGTTAAAGAAAGCACGATAGCGAACTACACGGCACTTCTACGAAACCACATAGAGCCGCATTTCGACGGCGTAGAAGCGGACAAGCTGACAAAAGATGAAGTGTCAAGCTACTACAAGAGCCTTGTGGATGATGGCTTTTCTGCGGCGCACATACACAGCATCGGCATACTGCTGAGGGCGGCATACAGCTACGCAGAGGACACATACGGCTTAGACAACGTTTGCAAAGGCGTTTATATGCCTAAGATGCGCAAACGAATGATTACCGTACTCACAGCCGCCGAAAAGCGTAAGGTCCTGCGTGGTGGCGATACTGCGGCAGTGATAGCACTGTCTATGGGCTTGCGTATCGGTGAGGTATGCGGGCTGATGGGGCAGGATATAGAGAGCGATATACTCACCGTGAGCCGCACGGTACAGCGCATACAGCCACGCAAGGGTGAGACAAAGGTGATAGTCTCACAGCCTAAAACAGAGCACTCACGGCGGCAGATACCTATTCCGAAGCATATAGCGCCGTTGCTGAAAGCGCCTGCGGATAGATACATCATCGGTGGCGATACACAGCCTGTCGAGCCGCGAATGATTACATATCACTGGAAGAAGTTTTGCCGTGAAAACGGCATGAGAAACATCAACTTTCATACACTGCGGCACACATTCGCTACATCCGCACTTGAAGCGGGCGTGGACGTAAAGACGTTGTCGGAGATGCTTGGACACGCCAGCACAAGCACGACGATGGACTTGTACTGTCACCCGACGATGAAGCATAAGAAAGATTGCATGAAAAAGATATGGGGGCGTGGGCATGACCAACCGTGAAAAACTGATAAAGACAAACATATACGACCTGCTGTGTACGATACAGAAAGCACTGTCGGAAGACGGCGGCAAGATATCAGGGCTGTGTGTTATCGAGGACATCGAAAAGAAACCGAGACCCTGTCCCGAAGGCAGTCCCTGCGGTATGTGCATAGCCAACTGGCTCAACCAGGAAGCCGACCAGCCGAGACCTCAGTGGCAGGACGCGATGATGAAGAACTTTCTGAGGAGGTAGAGAAATGACGACAGATGAGGTGAAGAAATACTTATGGCAAGCATACAGGCTCAAAGACGAGCTTCAGCGTGAGGAACTGAAACTTGAAGAGCTGAGGTCTACTGTTGAATACCGCTCACCTTCGTTTGAGGGTATGGGTGGAAGCGGCAGCGGTGACAAGATGAGCCGTTCGGTCGAGCGCATTATCGAACGTTCAGCTAAGGTCGATAGCCTTGTCGATGAATATACTGCCAAGTATGAGGAGATAGAGCAGACCATCAAAACGCTGGGCAATGATAAGCTTGAAAAGATTTTGGAACTTCGGTATCTGAATTACATGAAATGGGACGAGATCGTGGAGTATACGCACTACTCTGAACGTCAGGCTAAGCGGCTTCACGGTATAGCATTACAAAATTTGCTAAAGATGGCACCCAATGTCATTGAATGGCACACTTGAAGTGTGTTATTATTATACTAGCCCAGAAGGCTAAGACGGTCATCTACCTACAAATGTACTGATGGCAACGGGGTGAAAAATCCCCGTATGGGAAACTCCGACCCGTGACTCGCCCCAATGGTCACGGCTGAGGGACAAGCAGGCGAAGCAGCGTGCCTGCGGGTGAGGTTCGACCCCTCTGTTTCCCCTTGTACATTCTTCATTTGTCATTTTTTA
>Ga0326511_10001514_pt1 | contig 19273 bp, 21 predicted proteins | sample 0_2496_0518_D_FD_203701 | JGI IMG/M metagenome (GOLD analysis project Ga0326511, IMG submission 203701) | Bovine rumen microbial communities from UC Davis, California, United States - 0_2496_0518 | ecosystem: Host-associated > Mammals > Digestive system > Stomach > Rumen | place: USA... | reverse complement strand
AAGTCATGACGCATATCGTCCTGTTTCTTCTCGTCACGCGAGAATATACGAATCTCCCCAATATCTGTACGGAGGAATCTGTTCAACACCGCATTACCAAAGCTGCCCGTACCACCGGTAATGAGCAGCGTTTTTCCTTCAAAAACACTCATAGTTGTTATAATCTTGTTTTAAAAATATCTTATCAATCCGCTTAATCCGAGTTCCTTAAATATGTTTCATAATGGCATAATACGTGTGCTCAACCAGATAGTTCTGCTTCAAGAACTCATATCCACGCTCTCCCATCGCTTTTCTATCAGCAGCCAACATCTTATCTACCAAAGCCGTAAAGTCCTCTGGTTTCACACTCTCACACCAATAGCCATAACCGTTCTCTTCAGCGATCTTGCCAATATCCGTGTTCACGTCAGTAGCACAAAGCACCGGCATCTTATTTTCTATATAGCCCAGCAGACGTGATGGATAATTAGGTATCGTAAATCTATGATCTAGGAATATCAGTCCAACATCGCATGAGCGCACCAACATATTATAATCATCTTCCGGCAAGCGCTGCATTAACTTCACGTTAAGGTTAAGGTTATCGTCAAACCAAGCCTGTAGCTTGCCGTACTCCGTACCATTCCCTACCACAACGAAGAAACAGTCCTGACGTTTTTTGTTGGCATCAAGGCACTTTATCAGATAGTCTATCCCCTGAGGTTTACCCAAATTACCGCCATAAATAAAAATAGGTTTATCTGTAGGAAGCTTGTATTTCTTTCTGATATAATATCTCTCTGCCTTTTCCTGACCGTCTTCGCACTTCTTTTCTACTAATTCTATAGAATTCGGTGCAACCCCCACCCTGTCAGCAGATATCTCTGGATTGTGCTCCAATACAAACTGAACATTTGCAGGACTCATGCAACCAATGTAGTCAGAAAGACCATAAAGAACCTTTTCTTTCCTGCGGAAATAATTATATAGAACACCCTTCACGCCCTCTTTACTCATTATTCCCATATCCACAGCATTCTGAGGAAAAATATCCTTAAGCAACAGATACGTCTTTGCATTCGGATTACGTTTCTTAAGGTATTTTATGACTTTAGGAAAAGTAATAGGAGGCGTAGAATAAAGAATCAAGTCGAATGACACATCACTTAAATGCTTTTTGATAGCCTTTTTATACTGGCTTTCAACCAACACCTGCCCAATTCCCTTTTCTATAATGCTTGTCTTCTGTAAGTTTAGCGTCTTCACACCAAGGATTCGAACGCCGTCTTTATCCACCAACTCCGTGGAACGACCGAAAGATCGCTCATTGGGAGATACAATATACACCGAATGTCCCTCGTTTCTAAACTTGCGCAACAAGTCTGTATAGATATGTCTTTGCGAAATGTCCGTTAAACGGGACATCGTAAGGAAAATAACATTCATTGCAAATAATTCGCTACTAACACGCTAATATTATGATTATTATTCTTTCACCTTCAATAGTTTTGCTGGCACACCAGCCATCACCGCCTTATCTTGCACGTCTCGTATAACCACTGCACCTGCCCCAATCAGACAATCTTCACCAAGTTCATGCAATCCTGTCATGATAGTAGAACTTATACCACAATAAGCGTACTTATGGGCATGTATAGATGCGCCAAAATTACAGCCTGTTGATAAGAATACTCCTTCATCCAAGACAGTATGATGCGCCAAATGCACGCCCATACTTATCATTACGAAATCCTTGATGGTCGCATGTGGCATTATGGTAGTACCAAGTAATATATATACCCCTTTGCCAATAGTGACGTTAGGCGAAATTATTACACTAGGATGGATGTAGTTGGGAGTCTCATAACCAAGTTCACGGGCATACGACAGGAACTTTACTCTCAATTTATTATTCCCCAATGGACAATATACGGCCTCTACGCTATGACTTTCTTTCAATGTTTCAAGCATTGAAATCGTCCCTAACACGGGAACGCCTCGTACATCTTTTCCAGAGTATTGAGGATCGTCATCAAGGAATCCTACGATTTCGACACCAGCTTCCAATAAATAAGCCAAATAAACCTCACCATAAGTTCCGGCTCCAATAATAATACTTTTCATTGTTGTGTATTTTTTTAGTTTGTACCATCAAATGGGTACATTGTTGCTGCCGTTGCGTTATTCACATCTTTACGCATCAGCACATTCTTCATCGTAATAAAAATTATCTTCAAATCAGTCATCAGCGACACATGATCTACATACCACACATCTAACTTGAACTTCTCAGTCCAACTAATAGTATTGCGTCCATGACACTGTGCCCATCCACTAATACCTGGCCTCACCTCATGCCTGCGAGCCTGCTCAGGCGAATATAGAGGTAAATAATGTACTCTCAAAGGTCTTGGTCCTATCAATGCCATATCACCCTTCAATACATTAATTAGCTGTGGCAACTCATCTATTGATGTGCTTCTCACGAACTTTCCCACCTTGGTAAGACGATCTGCATCTGGTAACAGGTTTCCCTCTGCATCCCGTTCATCTGTCATAGTCTTAAATTTTATGACTTTGAAAATCTTAGCGTTTTTACCAGGCCGCTCTTGAAAGAAAAATGCCCCTGCCCCCTTGTTGGCAAAGTGCAACCATATTGTTACAAACAAAAGAATTGGACTAATACAAATCAATGCAATCAAAGCAATCCAGAAATCAAAGAATCGTTTAAAGAAATGTTTGTACATAATACTATATCATTTTTAGTAGTTCCTCTGCAAATAAATTATTAGCCTTTGTCTGACCTTCTTCGTCAAGGTCATTGTTATACTCTTTCCAGACCTCTATTAACTCGGCACGCTTTCCTGTTGCGTACTCTTTAAGAGTTTTCCAACTCCCGCCCCTCGTGCGTGTGGCAGTGAAAACAACTTCACAAGGATGCTTTTCGATGAATGATATATTTGCTCTTACCTCATCTACATTATCACCAGGAGGACAGATGTCTATCACCTTACCATTAACTTCTATTGACTCACGACTATCCTTCCAGCACTCTTTGTAGGGCATACCATTTCTCTCCTTGAGTATTCTCCTCAGGTGAATACCCAGTGTCTCACTTTTCCACAATTACCACGACCTTTTATCGCTATTATATTCATTGTCTATATTATTATGTGAGTTTTCTTTAGGCCCTTTTGTTAAAGTTTAGGCTAAGGTTATCGTTGAATTGCCATCATCCTCAAATCATTTTTCGACATTAATTTCAAATAGCCACCCCTTTCCAAATATCAACCAGTTGTTCCCATACCTTTGGCATTGAATACTGCTCATATACTCTTTCCTTTGCATTTCTGCCCAGTACTGCAGCCTTACTGGAATTACCAAGTAAATCTACGATTGCATTTCTTAGTTCATCTACATTTTGTTTCAAAACGCAAACGCCACATGGATACTCACCTTCAATGTTCAGCATTTCAGGTATCGCTCCTACAGATGTCGCGACAATAGGACAGCCACAAGCCATACTTTCAAGAATAACATTGGGGAAACCTTCTGAATAAGATGGAAGGACGAAAATGCCACAACTCTTCATTTCCTTTATCACATCCTCGAATGGCTTGTTGCCTGGGATGTCAAGCCAGCTATTTGAATTGTCTCCCCCAATCTGGTATAGTTGTTCTCTAAAGGCTTCGTCTGATACCTTTCCAAGGATCTCCAACTTGATTTGATAGATTTCGCGACAAGCTTCGACCAATTCTTTTAAGCCTTTGGATGGCAGGACATGTCCGGCAAACACAATCTTTCGAGGTTCTCTTTCCAAGTCTCCAATACCGTCTATTATCTTTTCAACGTCTGCCGACAATGGATTGGGAACGAACCGAACATTATTATAACCGTGATCTTTAAGCGCTTTCAATGAAAAACCATCCATCACGGCCACACAATCAACACGCCTCAACAGCCTCTTCAACAGAATAGTCTCCCATCCTCTTGAGTTCAACACCTGTGGGATGCGGCCAAAATGTGTGTGTGCAACAGTCTTTACACCTTTCTTCTCTGCTGCCTTCACTATCAATAAATCGCGAATCAGCCCAAACGAACCGCTCGTGCAGATATGGGCGACATCATAATGTTCATTGGCGACTTGTTCTTTAAACTGTTGCACTACAGGCAGATAATTGGACAATCCTGCAAAGAGTCGCTTGACTGGGTTTGTCGCTCCAAAGACCTGCGTTGCATTCTCATTATTGAGCAACGTGAGGTCAACATCACCGCCATTCTCACGATGATAATTGACAACATATTTTGTCCAGTTAATTATTCCACCAACCAGCTTTTCACTATAAGGTGATACTAATAATACTTTCATTTAGTATATGTATTGAATACTTTTCCTAATTCTTCTTCGCTCATCCGTTCAGCCTCAGGATAGAGTTTGCTTTCGTGCTCCAGAATCTGCTCTTTCGTCCAATAAAACTTGATGACCTTGACCGGGACACCACCCACGATGCTATATGGAGGCACATCCTTATTCACCACAGCACCGGCAGCTATCGTTGCCCCACGGCCTATATGAACGCCAGCCAGAATGGTGACATTCGATCCAATCCACACGTCTTTTTCGATGATGACATCCTTATCGAACCCCTGTGGCTTGTTGGCTTCTGTAATATCAGTGACAAACTTCCCTATCACACGGGCGTGGTTACCTGTATGGATCGTCAGATGTTCAGCAATGGCACAGTTGCCTTTAATGATAATCTTGGCATTCGGCGTTGACAGCAGTGCATGAGGGCCAATACCTACATTGTCATAGATAAACACATTCCTCATATTCCCCGACAGGGGGGGGGTAAGTATCACACTGTCAGCGATATAGCCAAAACGCACTCGTTTCAGCCCGCCGAAATTTCGACCCCATATACAGTAAAGTCCGCGAAGGAAGCGGTTGTCTTTGAACTTACGGGAGATGTTCATTGCTCTATGAGTTTAATATATGATTCTACAAATTTTTCCTTTGACAGTTTTTCTTCAGCCAACTGCCTGCTCTTTCTACAGTAGTTATCATAGTCCGCGTCTGAAAGAGACAACAGCCTGGCTATTGCGTTGCCCGTACCTTCCGCATCCTTCGGGTCAAAAAGGGCACCATTGACGCCTTCCTCAACGTATTTGGAGTTATCGCACACATCACTACAAGCCACGGGCAGTCCGCAGGCCATTGCCTCACAGATTACGTTAGGCGTACCTTCATAGAACGACGGTAAGCAGAAATAGTCCGCATCCTGATAAGCATCCTTGATTTTGGTCGTTTTCTCTTTCAGTTCAATACAGTCGTCCACTCCCAGGTGCTTTATCTTTTCATTACATTGGGCGAAATAGTCCAGGTGTGTCTTGTCTTTGCCATACCAGTTGATATGGAACTTGCAGCCCTTTTCTTTCAATTGGGCAACGGCATCTATGAAACCTAGCGTGTTCTTTGAAGCCCAAATGGTGGCCGCGATTAGAATCTCTGGAATATCGCGCCTGCTTCTTCTATCAGCAGGCACAAAATGATCCAAGTCTACGAAATTCGGTATTGTGACCACCTTGTTCTTCAACTTGGGGAAGGTAGATTTGATGTAGTCTTCCTGCGCAAAGGCATTAGGCACAACGTAATCAGCAAAGCGGAAGAGGTTGAACCGTATCTTTTCGTTGCGTCCCGTATGCTGGGTCGTATTTCTCTCGGAGACAATCAGCTTGAACTTGTGATTGAATAGTTTGGCAACACAGGTGCAGATGGATGGTGTCTCCAAATAAGAGATTACTGCGTCCGGCTTTACTTTGCGGATATAGCGAGCGATATGCCATATCCTTGTCATACTCCTTTCGGCCTTCTTCAGATATACGTATGGCACGCCAGCAGTAAGCAGCTGATCGACATAAAAGCGATTGTCGTGATAAGTAGCCACAATCACATCATATCCGCGCTCCTTCAGGAACGTAGCCAACCCCACGAGCTGACGTTGTGCGCCACCAGGGCCGAGGGAATCAATGAGGCAGAGAATGCGTTTCATTCTATAGGCAGTTTAATCCAATCCCCCAACCTGACATTCCATTCGTCCTTGTCAAATCTTTCAAGACCGCTGTATGGATAGAATGTTATTTCTCCGAAGTAGGGCTTCCCTGCAATCTCATAGAAGTCAATTCTTGACAATGCCTTTCCCGCAGACAGAATTCTGGCATATTCAAGCATCTTGTCAAACGACTTCGGCTTGGGCGTTATAATGTCACTATTCGGATGTTCTATGGCGAAAGGTAGTTTGTTCCACTCCAAATCATAGTAGTCAAAATGAATCTGGCCGCCACAATTTCTATCAGGGCAAATATGTACGAATTTCGGCTCTCCATTAAAACACATAAACTTATAGTCCATCAGATTGCCCGTCTCATCCTCCATATATTGTTCGGCAAATACTTTTCGTTCGACATCCTTATAAGGCCACTCCAAGAGGAGATTATAAGCGGATCCTCTTAATGAATTTTGCAACTTAGTTTTTGCTTCCTCTAAATTGAACTGGCTTTTATCCTTGCACACTATCACTCCTGTGTTGCCGCCAGAATGATTTGTCTTTAAAACAAACTGATTGGGTAGCTCATCAAGAGTAATATCATCGACGGAGTCATAAACCTTGAGAAGTGGTATGACGATATCACTGCTTATTGTTTGCGAAACATAATCCTTTACGAGAATTTTATCGACCAGCTTTGTATATTGAGGATTGCGGTCATGCAACTTCAGCCACTGAATCTTTTCAGTGTATTTTCGTGGATGTTTAAGGTGCAAGGCCTCGCCCATCTGGAAGAAATAAAACAGTTTCAGATAGGTACTGTCGGAATACCAATTCCGAGTATGTTTTACTAATCCAAGAAATATACGGCTCGGATGTTTAATGAAATTGATTATGGGTTGCATAAATAATTCTAAACGATTATAACTACAATATTCATTAGGCGTTGACCTTAACTGTTCTTCGCTCTATAATATCGAAGAATACTACTAATACAATTGAGGCGACGCGAGAGGTGTTGAATACATCATTAAAGAAGAACATATATGAAAAAATAAATTCAAATGCCCATAAGATGTAAATAAGCGAGAACACATTATACTTCAGCTTCGAAATAAACCGTAATATAAGTGAGAATATGATTGCTACGATAGCACCGAAAACAACGCCCCCATCAACGACCCAAGAACCTAGAGATGTCGTAAAATTATTAAGATATATTTCAACGTTGATAAAGTCATTCAGATTGTTCTTTGAAATACTCTCCGACGCAAAAAAAGGAAAATTAATTGCGCCAGGTGGTGTTAACGGCTTTTGAAAAGTCATGAAAACATCTGAAAAATAAATCCAACCTTGACCAAAATAGGATAGAAGAGAATAGATAGTATTATCTGACTCTGATGCGCCTGAAGCGTAAGATGAATACCTAAAGCGCAAGAAGGAAATGATTACAAATAACGTTAGACTAAAACCCGCAACTACGAAAAAATAGTTCTTTAGATTCCTTTTCCAGTTGCCTGGCAACTGGGACTTTGTGAATGAATATGCAATAAAAAAAAGGAATAGATATTTGAGCAAATATTCTCGGCCAGCGACTTGAAGACTGGAAATAAGAGAAGTAAGTGAGCAAAAAGCCAATAATAGAATAAGAAACTTCTTGTGTGGCTTCTTTATTATATAATAGAACATCAATGCTAAAGCAACTGAGGTATACTGGTGTGCTAAAAAAGATATATATCCTATAAAACTTATTTCTTTGTTCTCATTTACAATGCCACGCAAAGCATGGACATCATTCATAATCAAATTGAAATCCACCCTCTGGATATTATTGAATATTGAGATAAGACATAGAAATAAGACAATACCTGTAAATATTCTAAAAGAAGACCCGTTTTTTATTGTTAGCAACTGTTTATAGTACGAACTATCATAATTCCTAAATTGCAAAATGATGACAATTGTAAAGAAAATGTGATATATAGCAGCATACCAAGATGAAGAAACTCCCCCATATATAAATTTGTTTGTACTAATAAATACAGCCGCTATCGTTGAAAACAGGTATGTTATCAACAATGTAGAATATACAATTCTATTCTTCTTGTTTTTTGTAAACCAAAACAACAAGAAGAACGAAATAGGATATAAATAAATTGGCAACATCATTAGCGCACTACTTCTTTCTAAAATGATTGATTATATGAATTAACACCGCGATTTTCACCAATCCAAGTTTCTTGACAAGGAAATGGTCTAACTGTTGTTGTTTTCCTACAGCTTTTGATGGCAATTGGCCTTGGTAATATGTATAATCATTATTATGAACAAATGATATATGATATTCATAGCCAAACTTTCTCGAATCAATATTTAGTTCCATCGTTGGCTTTGACTGGAATCTATTCTCGGAAAGTACTTGTGTCAATAACTCTTCGAGACTTTCCGTATTAGATTCCTCTGAGTTTTTGAATGTATGCTCTCTTGTTGTATAACCCAAAACTCCTAAAGGGATATTATTATCCACATCCATTGAAATGGTTTTTGCTCCTGCCCGAAATGATATACACGCGCAACCAGCCGTAGAGATAACCACATCTGATATGTCAAATAGTTTTTGCGGGATAGGAACCATCGGGTCAAAGAAGACAACAACAAGATTCACCAAATTCTCAAAACATGAAATAACCGCTTTTCGGTTATAATGATCACCGACAATACAAAAGACGATCTTCTTACTCTGATTCTTCTTAACAAAAGAGACTATTTCTGGTATCAAGTTATTGAAATAGTTTTTATATCGGCCAAAATGTGTTATCAGCCAATCGTGCTCTGGAAGGTCATCAAAGACTTTTGTTTTAATCGGTACGGCATTAGTAGATGACATTGCATCCCAAAAATGGCTACCAGCATCTTCTAAATCCACAAAGTTTGCAAAAAGTTTTTTTGAGGCCTTCTCGCTTATTGTGAATAGCTCATTTCTTTTATACTTGAAACTCAAAAAGTCAAACGTCTCGACATCGCATATTTTTAAGTTTTCCGCAATTAAATACACTATATGTTTTGCTTTGAGGAATGACCCCAAAATTTCCCCCCATTCTGCAAGTAAAATACTGTTGGATTCAATGACAATCTCATCATCTTCTTCATACTCTATTTTGTTTTTTACGACATCCATTACCTTTTCTCGCTGCTTTGCACTAAACCAGCTTGGATAAAAGGTAAACTCCTCTATCAAAGATTTATTTAGTTCTCTTAAACCTTGATATACGACTTCATCTGTACCATATAGATAGCCACAGAATCCAAAGGTATTCCATCCGTTAGATTCTAACCACTGAGATTTATTGTTAATATATGATGGTCCACCAGAGATCCCATGGAAGTTCATACACAAAAAAACGTATTTTCTCATTTCTTTTTAAGATTGCAAGAATCTGACGGATAGCAAAATATACTAGTCATAATGGAACAGGCTTTTAACCTGTCCCATTATATTCTAATGTATAACCTATTCTGTATAGATTCCTTCGTATAAATAATTTCTGAGTTGTTTCTTGGTCATATGACCGATTCCCAGATAATCCAGGTTGTACTTGGTCTCCTTGAAGAAGCTCTTCTCGTGGAAGGCACCGCCAATCACAATCATCGCATCGATGATAGGCGTAGGCACACCGAACTTCACGCCAAGGTCGTGGTAGATCTTGCAGCCCACAGGAATATCCTCGGTGATGTAACGGTGATTGATGTCGTTCGGGCCGGTATTACCCTCGTCGCAAGGCTTGTCCAGTGGGAACACCACATTGTCCTTACCGTTCTCGTCCAGGCCCATATACTCCTGCGTCAGGATGGAGCGACGACTGAAGAACATCTCATAATCCCACTTCGGATAGTCAATGCCAATCTCCTTGGCAATGGCCACCTGCTCCTGATAGAACTGATACTGCACGCGGCAGATGCTCGGGCAGAGGCCGTGGCTGTACATCGAGTAGCTGTCCGGCTCGTTGCCATATACCAGCGACCAGTTCTCCATGCTGGAGACACCCAGCAGCGAGGCCGGCACGTGAATCACAGGGTTGATGTTCGAGAAACCGATGTCAATCATTGTGTCACCACGGTCAGGACCGTTGCCGGTATAGACGCTGTCCATACAGGGCAGGTACTTACCGCTCTCGATGAAGTCGTCCATATCGCTCATGGGCAGACAGGCACCACGCAGCGAGATAGCACGGTACTTGATACCCACATGGTTGGTCCAGAACTTCTGCACCTTCTCCACACGCGTGCCGTAAGGCGCACTGCCCCAACCACCAATAATCACATCCTTGGTGCAACCGGCCTCACGCATGAACTTGCGCAGCAGGAAGCTGGCGTAGTTGTCAGGGAAGGTGTGAATCACCATGCCATCCTCCAGCAGCGGTACCAGCTTGCGCAGGTAGTCTTCGTGCGCCAATGCAGGGATAGACATCAGAATGAACTTTGCACCCTTCACGGCCTCTGCCATGTCGTTGGTGTACATATCCAAGTGGGCACGACCGCTACGTTCGAAGGCATAGAGGTTCCTCTGGATACCATCCATCTGAATTCCAGTCTTGTCCATGTAGGCAATTGATTTCTTACTTCGTGAGTACAGACGAACCTCACGCTCAGGCTGGCCCAGCTTGCAGTCAGCGGCCAGAGTCATACCCACTGCACCGGCTCCCAGCACGGCAATGGGGCAATCCTTTAAATAACTCAGGTTTCTTTTCATAAGATAAAACTATTAATTTAACAAACGTAATTCGAATCTTTTATATTGACTTTTGAGATTATCATATCTTTACCATTCTCATCTTTGACTTGAACGGTACGATAAATATATTCGATAAACTCTTCTATAGAGCCTCCCTTGGGTATATAGGCACAGAATTCAGCAACACGTTGCGTTACGTCACCTCGGTTTTCGATTATATCGCCAACTTTTCTTCTTGCATATGCAGAAAACACATAAGGATGCTTTGCCACCTCATCTACACCTTCCAAGGTGGTAATTTTGCCTTCACGTGCTGACAATGATAGTATTAAGCAATGACCACCATTATAGTTGTAAGCTGTTTTAATGTCGCCACAGCAACTATTAATATTACCAGTTAAAGCATAACGGACGAAAGATTTCATTGGATTAAAACCTGTAGCTTGCTTTAAGACTAAGTCAAAATCACTCCCTGGGAAACGAAGTCCTGGATCATACATGAATTCTTGACCATTCTCATAAAAACCTTGAAAGAAAACAGCACCAAAGGTGATACCCATCTTCTTTATCATTGCTTTTACCCGCTTGTCACTGGCACTCAGATATTCATTTGTGTAACGAGATGGAATAATTGTTGCCATCTGTTGGCGATCAAGATTGTCTTCTGGCTTGCCCAAATAGCGATCTCCTATCTTCAGAAGATAAGGTTCGCCACCAACAACCATATAAGCGAGAGCCATATCCTGAATATCACACATAAATCTCTCAATCAAGACACCTCTGTCTTTTGATTCATTACGTGCTACTTCAATGGCAGAATATACTTCTTTTTTATTATAGCATATTGTTTGGCCTCTTGACCCTCTACTAATTGTGGGCTTTATTAATATCGGGTATTTGACTTTGTCAGCTTCAACATCTTCCTCTGAATATTCAGGTATAACACCTACGCAATTGGACGCACAGAAGTCTTTGAACAATCTTTTATCTGTTAGAATCTCAAACTGTTCCTTTGTACCATAACAAGGAAGATTAAGTTTTTCACAAATCTGCTGATATGGAATTTGAGCTGGATCTATGCAATATGCCAACACTCCATCTACTCTTTCTTCTTGGCATTTTTTTACTATAGTATCAACATCGGTAATACTGAGGTTCCAATACTCATCAGCTATTTGTTTTGCGGGAGAATCTTCAACATCAAGATAATCAGTGACAATGGTATAAATACCATCTTCTTTAGCCGCATTAACTATCTTGACATGTACATCGGCACCAGCAAGAATTAGCAGTTTTTTTCCTTTTAGTTGTGCCATATAATTACTTAAGTATCAATTCTATAATTCTATTCAAATCATCTTCACTTAACTCGTGGTGCATCGGCAGGCAGATAACTTCGTTGGCGATGCGCGTTGCGACAGGAAGGTTCTCTGGAGCTGCCGAGGGCAATCCACGATAGGTGCTGAAGGTACTAATCAGAGGGAAGAAATAACGGCGTCCCAAGACACCTCGCTCTCTCATCTCATAGTAAAGCTGGTCACGAGTCTTGCCGTATTCTTCCGCATTGATGAAGATGGGGAAATAGCTGTAGTTGTGGCGCACACCGGGCATATCGTCGAAGAAACGGATGCCGGGGACGTTGCGCATGGCTTCGCGATACTTGATAGACACCTGATGGCGCTTCTCAATAGCGGCATCTACCTGTTTCAGATTCAGCAAGCCGTAGGCGGCACGAACCTCGTCCATCTTGCTGTTGATGCCTGGAGCCACGACTTCCGTCTCTCCAGCAAAGCCGAAGTTCTTTAAATAGTCGATGCGCTTCTTTGTTTGCTCGTCGTGCATCACCAACGCACCTCCTTCGAGGGTGTTATACACCTTGGTTGCGTGGAAGCTGAGGGTGGACATATCACCACGGTTGAGAACGCTCTCGCCGTTCACCTCAACACCAAAGGCGTGGGCAGCATCGTAGATGACCTTCAGCCCATACTTGTCGGCAATGGCTTGGATGGCATCCATATTCACGGGCTTGCCGTAGCAATGTACAGGCATAATGGCCGTGGTCTTGGGCGTGATGGCTGCCTCAATCTTCTCGGGGTCAATGCCGCAGGTCTTTTCTTCAATATCCACGAACACGGGACGGCAGCCGTTCCACCAGATGCTGTGGGTGGTAGCCACAAAGCTGTAGGGCGTGGTGATGACTTCGCCTGTGATACGCAGTGCCTGAAGGGCTGTCAGCAGCGGCAGGGTGCCGTTGGTGAACAGGCTGATATATGGCACTTTCAGGTACTCACATAAGGCTTTTTCCAACTGGATATGGAACTGTCCCATATTTGTAACCCACTTACTTGCCCAAATCTCCTTGAGCATTTCATTAAACTCGTCGAGGTTGGGAAGCAACGGCGAGGTGACGGTAATTTGACTCATATTTCTACTTCTTTATTTTGAAAGCGCTTTAATTACAATGTTTTTCAATTCTATATATTCTTCAGGTCGACGTTTTTCACAAATCAAGAAAAGAACAGTTGCGCCAACGATGATTTGAATTGGAAGAATAATAAAATTTGAAATCGGCAGGAATTTGAAAAAATAAACACTGATAGATACAATGAACGCCAATGCATAAGAAGGCGCCACGTCTTTTATTTGCATCCATGATGAATAGCCAAGGTTCTTCCCCGAATAATAACTATTAAGGAAGAATGCGATTATATCCGTTACGATACCACCTATAAGCATCCAATAAATTCCAACAAAAATACCAAGACATATAGGGCCTATAGCAATTATCTTCTTTAAGATTTCAACTATTAGATAAACATCACTACGACCTTGCACTTGAAGCATATTAAGATTAAGCGCATGCAATGGCCAAACAGACATCGGAAAACATATAAAAGGCAAAAATAATGCAGCCTGATGCCACTTTGGGCCTATTAAACAATATATAAGAGGCTCGGAAACCGCAGCCATTGAAATCATAATAATTGACGTCACGAACATCGTTGTCTTTATCACCTTTCTGTATGCCGCCACCATTCTTTGCTTATCGTCTTGTACCTGAGAGAGTACAGGATAACTTACCCTTTGTACTACAGATGTTATATTGGAAGAAAAAATGGTAGCATACTCATTGGAACGGGTATATTGGCCTAAAGTATCCGGACTATAAAACTTTCCGATAACTGCTTGATTTAACTGCCTCCATAATCTATCCAACAAACCTGAAGCCATAATTTTCCACCCAAATCCCCACATATAGCGAAAGCTTTCAGTACTAAAACGAAATTTTGGCCACCAGCGATTATAAAACCAAAGGCAAATAGTGTTTAATAATTGCCGTGATAGTTGCTGCCCTACTAGGCTCCAAACTCCAAAGCCAACAAAAGCCATTACTATACCAATTATGCCACTAACAACTGCGGCTAAAACTGCGGCCTTTGTTCTAGTTTTAAAATCTATTTTTCTTGTAAGTATTGTATTTTGTACAATTGAAAGAGCCTGAAAAACAACCAATAGTCCCATCACTCTAATAAGAGCAACAAGTTCTTGTCTTTCAAAGAAAACCGCAATATATGGAGCGCCAAGATAAAGAAGTGCAAACATTACAATGCTAATAACCAAATTGGTTAAAAACATTGTATTGTAATCATTATCATCTGCATCTATCTTGCGTATTAACGAACTAGAAAAGCCACTATCAACAAAGCCTTCAAGTACTGTCACGAAAATCATCACAATACCAATAAGCCCATATTCATCTGGAGATAATAGTCGAGCCAATACTAGGCCGACTATAAAACTGACGCCACGTGCTAAGAATGTTTCTGCTGCACTCCAGCCTACACCCTTAACCGTTTTGTTCTTTAGAGACTGCTCAGGCATCATTCTTACTTAAAAGTCCAAATTTTGAGCTTCGAGTCCTTTCTCACGGAAGAAATTGGAGTTTGTCTCTTCCTTCATCTCGTCAATGACCTTCAGGAGATACTGCCCATACTGGTTCTTCAGCATCGGCTGGGCAATCTCGCGCATACGTTCTTCGCTGATCCAACCATTGCGGTAAGCGATGCCTTCCAAACAAGCTACCTTCAAACCTTGGCGTTTCTCGATAACCTCAACAAAGGTTGAAGCTTCTGCCAAAGAATCGTGTGTACCAGTGTCCAACCATGCGAAACCACGGCCAAAGACCTGCACTTTCAACTCACCATCCTTCAAGAATTCCTGATTCACCGTAGTAATCTCCAGTTCTCCTCTTGCACTGGGTTTGATGTGCTTAGCCACATCAACAACCTTATTGGGATAGAAATAGAGGCCCACAACAGCATAGTTTGACTTTGGATCCTTTGGTTTCTCTTCAATGCTTAAGCAGTTACCTTCTTTATCGAACTCGGCTACACCATAACGTTCGGGGTCTGATACCCAATAGCCAAAGACTGTAGCTTTGCCATTTTTATCCGCATCGTTTACAGCATTACGTAACAGCTTTGTGAAGCCTGCACCATAAAAGATGTTATCGCCCAATACTAGGCAAGCAGAATCGTTGCCTATAAACTTCTCACCAATAATAAAAGCTTGAGCGAGACCATCAGGTGATGGCTGCTCTGCATATTCAAAGTGCACGCCATAGTCAGAACCGTCACCTAGGAGTCGTTTGAATCCTGGCAAATCGTATGGGGTAGAGATAATGAGTATATCTCTGATACCTGCCAGCATCAGGGCACTGATGGGATAATAAACCATCGGTTTATCATAAATAGGGAGCAATTGCTTGCTCACGCCCTTTGTTATAGGGTAAAGACGAGTACCAGAACCGCCTGCAAGAACTATTCCTTTCATATTTCACTGATTATTTGATTAGCTCTTTTTAATGCGTTAGATAAAGCCTCCTCACATTCTGGCCTAAACCAAACCTTGGTTTTCATCTTCTCCATCCAGTCCGTATCTTTGAAATGAATTGCAAGGATAGCATAAGGATATAAGCAATTCACTACATCACCATCTGTTGACACTGCCCAGTTCCCATAGACTGTATCAACATCTGCTTGGATATTGAAGTAGTGAAATTGTTCTTTGATTTTATTAGTATCCATATCAATATCCATTTGGATTATTCTTCTGCCAATTCCAACTATCGCGACACATCTCATCAATGCCATACTGTGCTTCCCAGCCTAATTCGGCTTTAGCCTTGGCTGGATTGCAATAGCAGGTGGCAATATCACCTGGTCTACGAGGCTTTATGACGTAGGGTACATTAACTCCATTGACCTTCATAAAGGCGTTAACAACATCGAGAACGCTATAGCCATGACCTGTGCCAAGGTTATAAATGCCAAGGCCGCAATTACGCTCAATGGCCTTTAAGGCTGCTACATGGCCTGAGGCCAAATCACAGACATGAATATAATCACGTACGCCAGTGCCGTCAGGTGTGTCGTAATCATTACCAAAGATACCCAATTCTTTACGAATGCCTACTGCGGTCTGGGTGATATAAGGCATGAGGTTATTGGGTATGCCATTGGGATTCTCGCCAATCATGCCGCTCTGATGAGCGCCAATAGGGTTGAAATAGCGCAAAAGAACTACATTCCATTCTGGGTCGGCCTTTTGCACATCCATCAATACCTCTTCGAGCATACTCTTTGTTTGCCCATAAGGATTGGTACAATGGCCCTTGGGGCATTCCTCGGTGATAGGAATAATGGCGGGATCACCATAGACAGTAGCAGAGCTACTGAATATGATGTTCTTACACTGATGCTGGCGCATTACATCCAAAAGGATGAAAGTGCCTGTCATATTGTTATGGTAGTACTCTAAGGGCTTTGATACCGACTCACCTACAGCTTTTAAGCCTGCAAAATGAATGACTGCATCAAAGTGGTTTTCATCAAAAACCTTGGAGAGTGCTTCCTTATCGCGCACATCAACCTCATAGAAAGGAATCTCCTTTCCTATTATCTTTGCTACACGTCGCAAAGATTCAGGATTACTATTCACGAGGTTGTCTACAACAACCACGCTGTGTCCAGCTTTATCAAGTTCTATAATGGTGTGGCTACCTATATAGCCTGCACCGCCTGTTAAAAGTATGTTCATTGTCTAGTTATTCTCTATCAAACTTACCGTTAAACACGTGCTTCGCTCTGCGTAATGATTAATTGGATGATGCCGCAAAGTTTATACCGTTTCGATTAATCACGATAACTCATCATTTCCAAGGAGTCAACTTTCATTGAGCATAGCGATGCTTCATTCTTTCCCTGAGCATGCATCACTATCTTATTTGGTTTACCACAATGTGGGCAGTTCGCTGTTTGAAATACATGATAGTCATGAACAGTACTGTCTTCATCCGTTTCTCCAGCATCTTCTAGATGCTCCCATTCAATGTCCTCTGTAGCTACAGCAAACTCCTTGTTGCAATAGCCACACTCAATCATATTAATAATCTGTCGTCCCATAAATTATACCTATCATATTATAACTTTGCAATAACGTCATCAACAGCCTGTAAACATTCGTTAATGCGCCTTGCATCCAAAAGAACATTTCTTCCATATACGTTGTGATTACCACTACGTATTTGGGACATTAGCACTCCCTCATGTGCAGCAACAACTCCCGATGTATTAAAATCACGTAAGAAAACAGAGTACTCATTGCGAAAATCATTCACGTTCGTGATTGCATGTGCAGCTTGAGTGAAATAGTTAGGATGTAATTGGTATATTCCGTACAACTGTAGAGCTGTTGCGTCCGACATAGCACGGAAAGCGGCTGCTGCCCCAGCATATTGAGTGAAACGATTACCAACAATAAGATGAATTCTAGGGATAGATATTCCAAAAGAAGAAGCCTTTGCTGCAAAAGTCCATGTTCCATAGACGGGATGTGGCGGATTTGATCCGTGTAACAATATAGTCATTGCATTAGTCGCTGTTCTTGAAGAATCATCCGCATTTACAGGACATATTAATCTGTCTGCCGCTACAATTGCCAATTCCGTGTACACGCCAAAAGCAGGATTGGTATCAATAAAGATTGTAACGTTGCGGTTTTGATTCTCTCGTTCAGCAGAGAAAGCATTAATATATTTTCTGATAATGTTGGACTAATTTTCACTGCGGTGAAAAAGCTAAAGCCCTGCGGCTCCGACTTCCCGCCATTATACTATTCACTATATATCTTTCGTTTATAAAGTGCAGAGATGACGGAGATCCCTTAACCCCTCCGCCAGTAACCCTGCACTACGAACATGTACAAAACTCATTTGCACAAGGCGATTGAGACCGTACCAGGATATGGCGATCGCATTTCGCTTTTTACAAAGAAACTCCGCTTGGCTCAGTACGCGGACAGTACTATCTACTCCTATCGCCTGAAGATCTCTCAGGCTGTGCTGTATCTTAAGAAGCTCCCTGACAATTTTACACAGGCAGATGTCGATGACTATCTGACGATGCTCCTGGACAGGAATTGCTACAGCTTGTCTTTCTTTAAGCATACCGTTTTCGGTTTGAAAGACTACTACAAGTATATGGGACTCAAGGATCCTGGAGGACTAGTCCTCCCCAAAGTGCGCAAGCCCAAGAGACTTCCGCATGTGCTATCTCAGGAACAGATGAAACGGCTCATCGGGCTTTGTGATTTGTACGACAAGGCTTTGCTATCCACCATCTACGACTGCGCCCTCAGAGTGAGCAAGGCTTGCAGCCTCCAATGGCATGACATCAGTTTTGAACGCCAGCAGGTCTTCGTTTATCAGGGTAAAGGCAAGAAGGATCGTGTCGTGCCCATTTCTGCCCATTCTCCATACGTGGGGATCGAATCTTTTTTACCACCCCCATATCCACTGCATTGTACCTGGCGGAGGCATTGACATCGATGGCGTATGGCATGCGCTCCATGGTTGCAGGGGTACGCCGTTTCTCTTTCCCGTAGCCGCCATGAGCAGAAAGTTCCGGGGAAGTTTCATGAGTCTGCTGACCCGCAGACTGAAGGAAAAAGGTATTACCATCCCTCAGGCTATACGCAAGGAGTGCTTCGACAAGAACTGGGTCATCCATGCCAAGCCATTTCGTCAGAATACGTCACTATGGCATACTTTCTCCCTGCAACCGCGAGAAACTGCGCTGCATACAGCAGCAACTTGAAGTGCCGACTGTGCCGAAAGTGAGGAAGAAGAAGTCATACCTTGAAATATGTAATGAGAAGGGATGGAACATCGGATTCTGTGAGGCCTGCTGTTGTCAGCGCATCATCATGAGAATCATCAAGCCTGCTCCAAGAGCTCCACCTTATAGATTCTGGCGCATCGGGGAGTAATTGTTTCTGCCTGCGAAAAGCAACGCTTCGCGGACAATATCACTGTGCCCATATGTACCAAAATCACCTTCATATCGTTTCAATTTTGAGACTGAACATCTCTAATTATATATCATTATAAGAGTCAAAGCACTCGCTTGTGTATCTTAGAGTCAGCACCAAACACTCAGGCAAACATGAAAAA
>Ga0326511_10001513_pt1 | contig 19283 bp, 11 predicted proteins | sample 0_2496_0518_D_FD_203701 | JGI IMG/M metagenome (GOLD analysis project Ga0326511, IMG submission 203701) | Bovine rumen microbial communities from UC Davis, California, United States - 0_2496_0518 | ecosystem: Host-associated > Mammals > Digestive system > Stomach > Rumen | place: USA... | reverse complement strand
CTTTGGCGGTGAAGCAGCCAAATATCCGTTGTTTTGGGTGAAATACAACGAGGTGGAACCCTATCTGAGCCGACAGACCGTGATGACCAGCGACAAGAACAACGCTGCCACGATGACCATGGACGATTATTTCACCTTGAACCGCTACAAAGGAAAGATCTACAAGACCACCAACATGCTGGGCAAGACTCTGGCACAGATTGCCGGCAACGACTCGACCAAACTGTCTGCCGAGCAGAAGCGCATTGAAGCCGAACTGGAGACCTTCCGCAACAATATCTTTGGCGACAAGCAGAAGCGTGACTCTCTTGACAGTATTGCTACCGCCAATCCTAAGGAGGCAAAGAAGATACGCAGCACCCGCAGCAGCAAGACATCGACGGCCAAGCCCAAGAAGACAAAGACGTCTTCATCAAAGAGTTCGTCATCAGGTTCTATGTCTGTGCGCCGTCAGCGTCACTAATACGGATCATTCGCCCCACTTGTTTTAATCAATGCCATTCATGCGGTTTATCCGCCCCCTTATATTTTACCGCTTATGAAAAAACAGGCTTTTGGCATCATTGGACTATGCATTCTTTTAATGCAGGCGGTCATGGCAACTGCCCAAATCAATGTCGGCATAAGAGGGGGACTACAGTTGTCTCAAATGCGTTTCAAGGCTGAAGACATGGGCGATCGCAACAGAGGGGGCTTCTTTATTGGCCCTACCCTGCGTATAGGGACTCCTGTTGCAGGTTTAGGCATAGACGTATCTGCTCTGTACGACCAACGCGACCTCAAGGTTGAAGACATCACCATCAAACAGCAGACACTCAGCATTCCAGCCAACATACGGCTGGGAACGAGCATCTTTAATGAGGTTGGCATCTTCGTCTTCATGGGACCGCAGGTCGATTTCAACCTGGGTGATTCGCAGAAATATTGGAAAACCGACAAAGGAGACAACCGCCAGTTTATTATTCCTGCCAACACGCTGAGTGCCAACTTCGGCTTAGGAATAATTGTCAATCGTTTTGAAGGAAGTATCTACTACAACCTGCCACTGGGTCGTACAGGCGACTTCACTTGGGATCAGCTAAGCAAAGGAGTCGCTGACAATGTATGGGGACATACCACCTCGCGCACCAACGCATGGCGACTGTCTTTGGCTTATAATTTCTGACGCTCGATGAACTATGCCGACATCATACTACCCGTACCGTTAAACAGTCTTTTCACTTATTCCATTCCCGAAAACATGAAAAGTGCTGTCCAGGTGGGAATACGCGTACTTGTACCTTTCGGCAAGAACAAGCACTACATCGGTATTATTGCCAACTTACATAATGAACAGCCAAAAGGCTATCAGGTAAAAGACCTGTTGCAGCTCATCGACATACAGCCCATTCTCCCCCCCCATCAGTACAGACTCTGGCAATGGATAGCCGACTACTACATGTCTCCTATCGGTGAGGTCTACAAAGCGGCTTTGCCTGCCGGTCTGAAAGCCGAAGAAGGCTACAAGCCGCGTACAGAGACTTATATACGACTTACCCCGCCCTACCGGCAAGAGACAGCATTACATATAGCACTCAACATGCTGGCCCGTGCCTCCAAACAGCAGGAGGCATTTATCGCATATCTCGGCCTGTCAGGTTGGGATGAGTACGATTTCTCAAGGAATGAAGAGCCGGAACCGAGCAGCGAGAACGGAACGGGTATTCCTGCTGGCATCATCGAAATCACCCGTGAAGAGCTGATGAACAGCTGTAATGCTTCCAACGCAACTATCACCGAACTGGTGAAACGCGGACTGCTTGAAACTTACGAGGTAGAAGTGGGCAGGCTCAATCATGGCGGTGAACCACATCCTGAAAACATCAAGCCGCTGAGCCAACCACAACAGCAGGCATACAACGACATTCTTTTCTCTTTTCTGAAGAAGAACGTCACACTGCTGCATGGTGTCACCTCAAGCGGCAAGACCGAAATATACATACATCTTATTCAACGCGAGCTTGAACAGCACCGACAGGTTCTTTATCTACTGCCCGAAATAGCCCTCACTATTCAGATGATGCAGCGCCTACAGCGCGTCTTCGGCAACCGTCTGGGCATCTATCACTCCAAATACAGTGATGCCGAACGCGTAGAGATATGGCAGAAACAACTGTCAGACAATCCCTACGAGGTGATTCTCGGAGCACGTTCAGCCGTGTTCCTTCCTTTCCAGCAGTTAGGATTGGTGATTGTAGATGAAGAACATGAGACCAGCTACAAGCAACAAGAGCCGGCTCCTCGCTACCATGCCCGCAGCGCAGCCATCATGCTGGCACAGATGTATGGAGCCAAAGTGCTCTTAGGCACAGCGACGCCCTCGCTCGAATCTTATCACAATGCGCGAACAGGGAAATACGGACTGGTAGAACTGACGACCCGCTTCAAGGACATACAACTACCTGAGATACAGATTGTCGACACGAAAGACCTTCAGCACCGAAAGATGATGAACGGCCCCTTCTCGCCTGTCCTTTTAGCACGTGTCAGAGAGGCCCTCGACCATGGCGAACAGGCCATTCTTTTCCAGAACCGCAGGGGATGGGCACCGATGATTGAATGCCATCAATGTGGCTGGGTCCCCCGATGCGAGCATTGCGATGTGAGTCTGACTCTCCACAAGAATATGAGTCAGCTGTCGTGCCATTATTGCGGCTATACCTATCAGGTACCCTCAGAATGTCCTTGTTGTGGCTGCAAAGACCTGCGTGGCCGTGGCTATGGTACAGAGAAGATTGAAGACCAGATACGCGATATCTTACCCGATGCGCGTATCAGCCGCATGGACCTTGACACTACCCGTACCCGTAATGCTTACGAGCGCATTATCACCGACTTTTCCAGTGGGCGTACCAACTTGCTCATCGGTACGCAAATGATTTCCAAAGGTCTTGACTTCGACCGCGTGTCGGTGGTAGGCATTCTGAGTGCCGACAGTATGCTCAACTATCCCGATTTCCGTGCATACGAACATGCTTTTATGATGATGGCCCAGGTGAGCGGACGGGCAGGACGCAAGGGAAAACGAGGACTGGTCATCCTTCAGACCAAGAATCCTGACCTGCCACTGATTCATCAGGTGGTTCGCAACGACTACAAAGCTTTCTATAGCGACCTTATAGCCGAACGGCAGGCTTTTCGCTATCCTCCCTATACACGCCTTATATACATCTACATGAAACATAAAGACGAGCAGACCGTTCAAACGGCCAGCACCCAGATGGGAACCATGCTGCGTACCTGGTTTGGCGGACGCGTGCTTGGCCCTGATAAACCTGCCGTAGCCCGCATCAAGACACTGAGCATCCGTAAGATTGTGTTAAAGCTGGAAACAGGAATCAATATGCCCAAGGTTCGTCAGTATCTTTGGCTTGCCCAACAGCAATTACTTCAAGACAGGCACTATAGCACCCTACAGGTTTTCTACGATGTTGACCCTATGTAAAGAAGATGAGAGGTGAGAGGTGAGAGGTGAGAGGTGAGAGGTGAGAGGTGAAATTTGAAAGATGAAAAAGGAGAGACGAGAGAGCAGATAGAATAGAAAAGGAGACAAAATAAAAATCGAGAGTGTCCTCACGACAGTCTCGATTCTTCTTTTCTAACTAACTTATTATCAACTATTCATTACTCATTTCTAATCTTTGTGATGCAAAGTTACTAATATTATTTCACAGAAAAAAGCCTTTGACCATAAAAAATTTACGTAAACGTTTGCGAGAACCCATAAAAATGCGTAATTTTGCCTCATCAAAATAAACAAACGTCCATTTATGCCGAAACATCGTATTTCTCTGAAAGATTTGGCCCAGCAGTTAGGTGTCAGTATTGCCACCGTCAGTCGCGCTTTGCATAATAGCCCCGAGATAGGAAAAGACATGCAAGAGAAAGTAAAGTCACTTGCTAAGAAATTGAACTATCGTCCCAATCCCTTTGCACAAAGTCTGAGGAAAGAGGCACCAAGAATCATTGGAGTCGTTGTTCCCAATCTGGTGACGCATTATTATGCCGCCGTGCTCGACGGTATTGAAAGCGAAGCGCATAAAGCAGGCTACAGCATTCTATCTGCAAACAGCCATGAGAGAGTGGAAGACGAGCGTCGCGCCCTTGACAATTTCAACAGTCTGCACGTAGAGGGTATCATTGCCTGTCTGGCTCAAGAAACGACCACCTATGAGCACTTCGAAGAAATATCTCAGACAGGCATTCCGCTGGTGTTTTTCGGACGTACCTGCATGACAGACACATTCTCGTCAGTCACAGCCAATGGTGACGAAGCAGCTCAAGAAGCCACACAACATCTTATCAGTACGGGGTCACGCCGTATTGCTTTTATTGGCGGTCCCAACCATCTCGACATGGTTCGCCGCCGTAAGCACGGTTATCTCGAAGCCTTGCGCGAAAACCGCATCCCTATCGACCGCAACCTTGTTGTCTGCGACCGCATAGACTATCAGGTGGCACTCGACAACACGCGCAAACTGCTGCAGCAGGATAATCGTCCTGACGCGATACTGGCTTTCAACGACATTCTCACATTTGCCGCCTACACAGCCATCAAGCAGTCTGGCCTTCGCATCCCTGACGACGTGGCCCTCATCGGCTTTACTGACGATGTACATGCCAGCTATATGACCCCAAGTATGTCTGCCATCGAGGATCAGTCGAAGAAGATAGGAGAAACAGCGTGTCGCCTGCTTCTTCGTCAGATAGCAGGCGACACGAAAGTCTATAAGGAAATAGTACCTCAGAAATTAGTGATTCGCGAGACCTCAGCAAGACATAAATAGTACCTCAAGTGATACGCGAGACCTCAGCAAGACACACTTAGGCATTATCAGCATCACGCAGCGCAGCCATGATCTGTGCTTCAATCTCATCGCACAGTTCGGGATTGTCTTTGAGCAATGCCTTTGTCGCATCACGGCCTTGTCCCAATTTGGCATCTTGATAGCTGAACCATGATCCGCTCTTCTTGATGATATTGTACTCTACGCCCAAATCGATGATTTCGCCAATCTTCGAGATGCCCTCACCGAACATAATCTCGAACTCTGCCTTGCGGAAAGGAGGAGCCACCTTGTTCTTCACCACCTTCACACGCACCTGATTGCCAATGACATTATCACCATCCTTGATACTCGTCACGCGACGGATGTCCAGTCGCACAGACGCATAGAACTTCAGGGCGTTACCACCTGTCGTCGTCTCAGGATTACCGAACATCACGCCAATCTTCTCACGCAACTGATTGATAAAGATACAAGTAGTATTGGTCTTCGCAATGGTCGAAGTGACCTTGCGCAAAGCCTGGCTCATGAGTCGTGCATGCAGACCAACAGCCGAATCGCCCATATCGCCCTCTATTTCCTTCTTAGGCGTAAGTGCAGCCACAGAGTCAATTACAATAATATCAATGGCTGCCGAACGAATCAGCTGATCAGCAATCTCCAATGCCTGCTCGCCATTGTCTGGCTGTGAAATATACAGATTGTCGATATCTACGCCTAACTTCTGCGCATAGAAGCGGTCGAAAGCATGCTCAGCATCAATAAAGGCTGCAATACCACCAGCTTTCTGAGCCTCAGCGATGGCATGGATGGCCAGTGTGGTTTTACCCGATGACTCAGGGCCATAGATTTCAATAATACGCCCTTTGGGATAGCCTCCCACGCCCAGCGCAGCATTCAGACCTATCGAACCGGTAGGAATCACCTCGACATTCTCCACTTGTTCGTCGCCCATACGCATAATACTTCCCTTGCCAAAGTCCTTTTCAATCTTCGACATGGCAGCCTGCAGGGCTTTCATCTTTTCCTGTTGGGGACTCAGAGCCTCCCCTTCCGTTTCTTTCTTTGCCATTGTAATATAAAGGTTAATGGAATAATACTATCTATTTCAGTTGTGCAAAGATACACATTTTCCTGCAATATCAGATAGAAATAAGAGAAAAAAGTAAAAATTAAAGAAAAAGAATCCGAGTCGAATCACAGTGTTGACTGGATGATTCGACCCGGAATGAGTGCTTGAAGAAGACCGTCCTTAGCCCACGATGACGATACCGCCATTGCAGGGGATCGTCACTTTGATGGCTTTGCCTGCCTTCTGCGTCTTCACACTGCCGTTAAGCTGTGCATCATCGCTATAGACGGTAACAGATGTATTCTTATCGAACATGGGTAGCGTGAGTGTCTTCTTCAAAGGTTCTTTCTCGGCATTGATGCCCGACACATACCACTTGTCACCACAGCGGCGAGCCAAGATGATGTAACGGCCTGGATAGCCGTCGATAAAGCGCACCTCATCCCAGGTGGTAGGCACCTGTTTCATGAAGTCTATGGCCCAGGCAGAAGCATCAGTCAGGTTATTTGGAGCCAGAGCGAAATGCTGAACACTGCTTTGGAAGAGCACAGCGGTAGCCAAGGCATAGACCTCGCTGGTGACGCGACGCGTGCCATGCTGATTGTCGGCATGATAGAACTTGTTCAGGGCTGAGCCTCCGAAGTCCATCGAACCAACGGTATTACGAATGAAAGGATGTATGGCAGCATTACGAGCCTCTGCATCACAAGCTCCCTGTCCGAAGTGCAGGTTCTCACTGGCCAGCACGGCCTCAGAGGCCACATAGTTAGGATACATACGCTCCCAGCCGCGAGGCAGCGTGCAACCATGGAAGATAACCTGTATGCCAAACTCGTTGGCATCGGTGAGAATATCCTCATAGAGCTGCATCATCGGTTGCTTGTCGCCACCGAAGAAGTCGACCTTGATACCCAAGATACCATTCTGCTGCATCCATGCCATTTCCTTGCGACGGGCAGCCGAACGATCCATCTTACCCTTAGGCGACTGAGGGGCATCGTTCCACAAGCCATTACTGTTGTACCACAGGAAGATGCCTACGCCCTTCGACTTGCCATAACGCGCTAACTCAGCCATGCGCTCATAGCCTATCTGTACATCCCAAAGGGCATCAATGAGCACAGAGCGATAGCCCATAGCGGCAGCAAAATCAATATAGCGACGCTGTTCGTCGAAGTTACAACTGGAGTCCATGCCGATAATCCACGACCACGTTCCCTTGCCGTAGGTATAGTCACGGCTGGCCTCATACTTAGGCTGTACCAAGTCGGTAGCCACGGTAGTCTCCACGATATTGGCCAGTGTCTCGCCAAGGGTGATGGTGCGCCAGGGAGTGACGCAGGGCAGAGCGATGGCTGCGGTAGTAGTGCCGAATCCGTTCATCTCGCCCTGCTGGGGGAAGCCGATGCGATAGGTTCCTTCACCCTCATTGAGCAGGCGGCAAGCCACATAGTTACCGTCAGTACCCGTCTCAGAAATGAGCGCCCAACCTTTGTCGCCAATCTTGAACAGGCAGGGAAACGTATAACCCTGTCCCCAGCCGTTCTTACCCATCGGCTCATCAAGCGTGTAAGAGGTCTCATAGCTGGGCGATGTGCGGGCAAAGCCATGCATGGGCGTGGCTTGCGGACAAAGGAACGTGGTGGTCCCTTCGGGCATGACGAAACCGCTGGCCTCACTTTCTACGACAGCCACTAACGTTTCTTTCGCGGGATAGAGACGGTAGCAATAGGCCACGTCGCGATTACCTACGCGGAAGATGACATCCATCACGCGTTTACCTTTCTGTTCGAAATGGCAGACAGCCTCGTTTGCCTCATAGTTCACGGTGCTCTGCTTGATGGTCTTCAGTGAATAACTGTCGGTTATCTTCTGTTCTTTGCATCCAAGGAAAGTAAGCCCTTGCGTATAGTCAGCAAAGTTGAGCTTCACGCCTAAGGGTGAGTTTTCTATGAACGTCACTCCCTGACGGGTCACCTGATAGGTGGGTTTTCCCCCTTCGTCACTAATAGTAACCACGGTATTCCCGTCAGGACTGACCACTTGCTGAACGGTTGCCGATACACCTGCCGAGAGGCTGCACACACACACAACGGCAGCGAGTCGGAGCAGAGCTGCCAGATTCTTCTTCATCATATCAATAATAGCTGTATTTTAATTTTTTGTTGGATTTGCAAACTTTCCGAAATAGCCTACACAGACGCGCTGCCACTCCTGTGCATCCTGTAGTTGCTTGTGCAGCTTGGCGTCAACTTCCTGCCAGCGCTGTTCATCAATGTAGGGTTTCATGTCTTTCCATATAGTCAGGAATCCTTCCACCTCGTCTACGCCCTGCTGGTAGCGATATTGCATTTCTTCCCACAGGGTGCGACCACTGAGCATGCGATAGGTCCAAGGCACGCGGTGGAACCAAAGCAGATACTGCTCAGGACAGGTCGAGAGATTGTCGTAAAGCGAGCAGTAAGGTTCGCGATACTGTGCCGTAGCTCCCGTACCCGTGGAAGAGCGGTCGAAGCCGATACTGTCAGTGGTTGCCTTGTGATAGTAGACGGGACACCACTCAAGGGGATAGCTGGCAATGAAGCCGTCAGGTTCAGGCCCCATGTGATGGTCGAACTTGAAGATATGATGCAAACCGAGCGGCATCATATAATTGACGCATGCTTCACGGGAGCGGAGCATCAGGCTCAGGAGTTTGGAGTTTAGAGTTGAAAGTGTAGAGTTTGCTACCGCACCTGTGTTTTGCGCAGAAGATACAGCGGTAGCAAACTCTCCACTCTGCACTCTAAACTTTAAACTAAACGTCTGAGAGAGCCACTCCTCGGCAATCTGTTTTGACGAGAGGTTCGGGTTCCATGCCAGGCGACCGAAGGCATACCAGTTGGCCTGCGCAAAGTGATGGCCGCACCAGTTCTTGTCGAGACCGATGTTTGCCACGCCGGCAATACCTTTCAGACGCGAAGGAGACACAAACGAGAAGAACTCTTTCCACATGGGGGCGAGGAACACGAGATGGTCGCCCTGTCCCAGATACTCCTGCGTAATCTGCAGTTCAGCCATCTGTGGGGTTTTCTTCATTTGGTCAAAGATGGGGGCGTATGGCTCACGCGGCTGGAAATCGAGGGGACCGTTCTTCGACTGCAGGATCACGTTGTCGCGGAACTGCCCGTCCAGTTCGGCAAATTCCGATACAGCCTGCTTCACGCGGTCTTCGCCCTTATGCTTGGCACCGTAGACAAACGAGCGCCACATGACGATTCCACCGTAAGGCTTCAGCGCGTCGGCCAGCATATTGGCCCCATCGGCATGTGTGCGACCATAGTCGAACGGGCCGGGCTGTCCCTCACTATTGGCTTTCACGAGGAAACCGCCGAAATCAGGAATCAATCCGTATATCTCCTTTACCTTCTTCTGCCACCAGCGACGCACCTGCGGATTCAAGGGGTCGGCTGTCTTAGTTTCGCCCAAAGCCTTCGGTGAGCCGAAGTTCACCGACAGATAGACCCTGATACCCCAAGGACGCAAGATATCGGCTATTTCCTTCACCTTATTTATATATACGCGCGAAAGCATCTTCGGTGAAGCATTGACATTATTGAGTACCGAGCCATTGATGCCTATCGAGGCGCAGGCCTCTGCATAGGCTTTTATCAGCTGATGGTCTATCTCCAGACGGTTGTTCCAGAAGATGCTTTTTCCTGCATAGCCACGCTCGATGCTTGCGTCCAGGTTATCCCAATGGTTCAGGATGCGCAACTTGAAATACGGATGCGACTCGCCTTGCTCGCCACGCAGCCAGGCATAGCGGCCATAGAGCAGTCCGGTTTCCGTTCGGGCCTTCACCGTGTTGCCTTCGATGCGGTAGCCATCGTCATCGGCCATCGTCGGGTCAATCGTACAGGTTATTTTTTTCAGTTGTGCCGGATCATGGCGAAGCCACAACTTGCTGCCGTCCTCGGCATGCGCCACGCTAAATGACAAATGAAAAATGAAAAGGGATAAAAGGGCGATAATTTTCTTCATGATACGTTTCTTAGTTGTTTTCTTACTTCTTTACGGGCTTGTCCCAGACGATACTCTACGGTTTTATAATTCTCGCCCGTTGCCTTGCAGATGTCACGTGCCTGCATACCTCCATAGACATGCAAGCGAAACAACTCGCCACACTGTTCAGACAGCCGTGCCAGTCCTTGTTCCATCCGCTCAGTAATCTCACGTACTGAGAGCAGCGACTCTGCCGAGTCCGTCTGCCCGCTCAACTGACGGACGAGCCGGTGCTCTACGTCGATTCTCACCGTATGCCGGCGGTACCAGTCGGCAATCAGGTGGCGGCAAAGGGTATAGACGAGACTGGGAATCGTCTCTTCTGTTATAGGGCGAACGCTACTGAGCAAGCGCAGGAATGCCTCCTGTACCAAGTCCTCAGCATCTTCATGATATTGAAGACGAGTACTCACAAAGGCGAGAAGTTCGTCTTTGTGAGCACGATAAAAACGTTCTATGCTACCCTGATTATTCATTTTTCACCTTCTGGATGGTTCCATCAGCATTGTAATACAGTCGCTGTGCTTTCAGCGAACGGAGATGGGTCACATCATTGGAAGGTACGCAGTCGTGATACAACAGATACCACTGTCCTTTGAACTCGACAATGCAGTGGTGGGTTGTCCAGCCCACGACGGGGTCGAGCAACACGCCCTGATAGGTGAAGGGGCCGTAAGGTTGATCGGCAGTGGCATAGCACAGGAAATGGCTGTCACCCGTAGAGTACGAGAAATAGTACTTGCCATTATACTTATGCATCCATGATGCCTCGAAGAAGCGATGCGGATCGCCGGCCTTCAAGGGCTGTCCGTCTTTATCTACGATGACGACGGGACGGGGAGCCTCTGTGAACTGCATCACGTCATCGCTCATGCGAGCTACGAAACTCGACAGGGCAGGTGCATCAGCAGGTGCCCAAAGCTCGGTTTTCTTGTCCGGCGCATGGCCAATGTCCACATGACCGGCAGGGGCTGCCTCGGTATCGGGCTGTGCAAGGGGAGCGAAGGGAGCGCTCAAGGGGCGATGCCATTGCAGCTGACCACCCCACAGACCGCCATAATAGCAGTAGATCTGACCGTCATCGTCCTTGAACACGCAGGGGTCGATGCTGTCAGCACCACGAATGGGGTGCTTCTGTGCGATGAACGGACCTTCGGGCTTGTCGGCAACAGCCACGCCCAGATGGAACGCGCCATTGTAGTCTTTGGCTGAGAAGACGAGATAGTACTTTCCGTTCTTCTCAACGACATCACTGTCCCACATCTGACTCTGCACCCAGTCCACCTGATCCTGGTCGAGTATTACGCCATGATCGGTTACGGGACCGTTCTCCAGATCGTCGAACGAGAGCACATGGTAGTCGCGCATCTGGAAATGACCGCCATCGTCATCGAACACGTTCTCACACTCACGGTCGTGAGAGGGATAGATGTAAAGACGTCCGTTGAACACATGGGCCGCAGGGTCGGCCATATAGTCATTTGGGAAAAGATAGCGTGGTTTCATATTTTCTGTTGAGTTTAATGATTACTTATTCCTATTTTCAATTTCTCGGTTAATATTATCGATGACCTCGTCACTCAGCTCATACTTCGAGATGATCCACATGGCCAGCAGGAGCAGCATGGCAGGAATGATGCATACCAGCCAGCGAATGCCTTCCTGAGCGGTGGGTGTCTGCAACTCCAGGTCGTTCATGAAATAGGCTCCGGCGGCATTGCCCACACTCATCATGGCAAAGGCGGTGATGAAGAACAGGGCGATAATGCGCAGGGGACGGTTGCGCATGAATTCTGTCCACAGGTCGCTGACCTTCACATTCTTGGTCTCACTCTCGTCCATGACCACACGCTCCTTCGTCTGCGAGAAGCAGAAGAGCAGCAGGGCCAGACCTGTCAGCGAGAAGATGAGCATGGTCATAAACCAGGCGTTAGAGTCCTTGGGCAGTGTCGAGGCCTGCTCAGAAGGTACATAGCACGTCCATGCCAGCACCAGTCCGGGAACAACGCCGCCGAGGGCCATGCCAGCCTTGAAGAAGATGCCCGTCAGCGCATTGACGATACCGGCGATACGACGGCCCGAAGTGTACTCGGCGTATGAAATCACTTCTGGAATCAAGGCCCACATGTAGCCCGTAGCCACGATGACGCCTGTCGACTTGATGAACTGCGCAATATATACCAGTTCGATGTTCTCCTTCACCGTGCCCATCTTGCTGATGACATAGAGCATGGCCATGCCCACGATAGCCACGGAGAGGAAGATATAGAACATGTTCTTCTTGCCCACCTTGCGCTTGATGGCAGGCACAAGCGGCATGAAGATAAACGAGGGCAGCGATCCCAGCCCCATAAACAGTGCCATCTCGATGGGCAGATTCTCAGCCGAGGCAAACAAAGCCACGATGATAGGCACGCCTGCCGACACGCAGAGACCGCCCACATTGGCCATGAACATACGTACCGAGGTCAGAATCGTTATCTCGTCAGTGTCGCGGGTCAGCGAGGAGTTCAAGGCACCGTAGGGCACATTAATCAAGGTGTAGAGCATCGACATGCCCACATACGTGATATAAGCATAGAGCAGCGAGGGTGCAAAGCCGTCCCAGAAACAGAGAATGGCCAGAATGGTCAGTGGAATGCCGCCCATCACCAGATAGCTGCGATACTTGCCCCACACGGGGTTGTGTTTATCGACGAAGGTGCCTACGAGGGGATCCCACAGCACATCAACCAGTCGCACCACAAGGAACATGGTGCCTGCCAGGCCTGCCGAGCGTGCAGCATCGCCACCGAGCACATAGACATCGGTGTAGAAGAACAGCAGGTACATGCAGATGGTTTGGTAAATCAGGTTCTGAGCCAGGTCGCCAGCGCCAAAACCGATGCGCTGCAACCATGAGAGTTTGTAAAATCCCTTCTGGGTTGTCATATTGTCCATAGCGTTATTGTTTTGCAGTTTTTAGTTTCACGCTGCAAAATTAATAAAATCAATGAAAAAAACACAGATTATTTGTTGCATTTACTTCCCTATATGTTTCATGGACGAACAAATGCCACAAAAGTGTTGCTAATTTGACAAAAAAGGCCTACTTTTGCGTCAAAACAATACCTAATTAAATATTACGCGCATGAAGAAACTTTTTTCCCTGTTGCTGGCTTTTTGCTGTGCCGGCAACCTCTTTGCCAAAGTCGAAATGCCCCAGCTGTTCCAGTCGGGCATGGTACTGCAACGCGATAAGCCCATCCCTGTCTGGGGCACGGCATCACCGGGCGAACAGGTCAAAGTGACCTTTAAGAAGAAGTCCTACGAGGCTACTGCCGATGCCAGCGGCCGTTGGCAAGTCACCCTACCCCAGCAGAAAGCCGGCGGACCCTACGAATTGAGAATTGAGAGTTTTGAGCCGCAAGCTGCCAATGACAAGTCTGCCACAAACGCTCAATTCCCAATTCCCAATTCACAATTCTCAATTGAGAATGTCCTCATCGGCGACGTGTGGCTCTGCTCGGGCCAGTCGAATATCGACGTAACCATCGAGCGTGTCTATCCCCAATACGGGAAGGTCATCGACGACTATAGCAACGAGCAGATACGCATGTTCCGCGTACAGCCCGACAACACCACCCACGGACCGAAGCAGGACGTGAAGAAGACGCCCATCAACTGGAAGACGGTCAACAAGGACAATGCCTGGCTGTTCTCTGCCGTGGGCTATTTCCTCGGACGCGAGATGTTCGACAAGACGGGGGTGCCCCAGGGCATCATCGTCAACAGCGTTGGCGGCTCGCCCATTCAGGCCTGGCTCGATGCCGACACACTGCGCCAGCGTCACCCGAAGGAGTTCCAGCGCACGGAGTTTTTCCAGAACGACGAGATGGTACGTGCCCTTCAGCGTGGCAACATGCTGGCACAGAACCACTGGCAGCAGCTGATGAGCAAGGGCGACCCGGGACTCAAGGACAACTATGCCGCCCGCGACTATGACGACAGCCAGTGGCGCGTGCAGTCGGCTTTTACCACCGTGGGCGGCCGTCAGCAGAGTCAGAACCTGACACCGAAGAACCGCTACACAGGTTCCTTCTGGGCTCGCCAGCATATTACCATCGATGCCGCCCACGCCGGTAAGCCGGCACGGCTGCTCGTCGGCACGCTCTACGATGCCGACCAGACCTACGTGAACGGTCAGCAGGTGGGTACCACGGGTTATCAGTACCCACCCCGCCGCTATCAGATTCCCACAGGACTGCTCGTCGAGGGCGACAATGCGCTCACCGTGCGCATCGTGACCAAAGGCGGTTCACCGCATTTCATTCCCGAGAAGCCTTATAAGCTCATTTTCGACGACGGCACCGAGGTGGCCCTTTCCGACCAATGGCGCGTGCGCGAGGGTATCGAGATGCCTGCCTGCCCGGGAGCCGATGCCGGCGGACAGAACCTGCCTTCAGTGCTCTATAATGCCATGCACTATCCCCTCGCCCCCTATGCCCTGCAGGGTATGGTGTGGTATCAGGGTGAGTCAAACACCGACCTGGGACTCAACTACGGACAGTACCTCACCGAGCTGATTACAGGCTGGCGGCAGCTCTGGCGCAACGATGATATTCCTTTCGTCGTGGTACAGCTGGCCAACTTCATGGATCCCTCCGACCGTCCGCAGGACACGGGCTGGAGCCGTGTGCGCGAGGCACAGCGACTCATCAGCAAGCAACTGCCAAAGGTTGAGACGGCCTGTATCATCGACCTGGGCGAGACCGTCGATATCCACCCGCTTCGCAAGCGTGAGGTGGCTCAACGTGTGGCGATGGGCTTCGACCGCTTGCTATGGAACAAGAAACTGGTGCTCTATCCTGAGGTGGCCAGCAGCACGGTCAACGACCGTCAAGTTGTTCTGACCCTCAACCAGCCCCTGCAGAACGAGGGGCAGTTTTATGAGTTCGAGGTGGCCGGTGCCGACAAGCGTTTCCAGAATGCCGAAGCCACAGGCCAGGGCAACACCATCACCATCACATCGCCCATTGCCTCGCCTTGCTGGATTCGCTACGCATGGAAGAACAATCCGCTGCGTGCCAACGTCTTCGGCAAGAATCAACTGCCCATGATTCCCTTCCAGCAGCAGTTGAAATAAATTCACGTTTTTCGACCTTTGTCTAAATAACAACTATGCCCAAAACTCGCTCGTTTTCCACCAAGTCTCCCTTGGGTCGAAAATGAGCGAGTTTTGGGCATAGTTGTTATTTAGACAGACGACTGAAGAATTTAATCGGGGTTGAATTCCAACAAAAAGAGTCCAACCCCGATCATAACCATGACAGACAATTTGTGATTGCAGAACCAACAGCCTATCTTCGCTCGATGGTCAGCGTCTTCAAGTCCTTGTCTCTTGAACTGGTACCCACAAGAATATCGTACTTGCCGGGCTTGATGCGCATGGTATTGGTCTCGGGATCCCAGAACTCGAAGGCTTTGGAGTCAAGCTGCAAGGTGACGGTCTGGGTCTGACCGCCCTTCACGCTGACACGCTGGAAGGCACGAAGCGATTTCGAGGGACCTTCAGAATCCTGCAGATTGCGAATATAGACCTGAACGGTCTCAGTGCCCTCACGCTTGGTCAGGTTGGTGACAGGAATGGTGAGCTGCACCGTCTTGTCCTGCTTCACGCTTACCTCGCCCAACTGGAACTTGGTGTAGCTCAGACCATAACCGAAGGGGAAGAGGGCATCATCGAAATAGCGATAGGTGCGTCCCTTCATCGAATAGTCCTCATAGTCGGGCAACTGCTCAGAGCTCTTGTAGAAGGTGACGGGCAGCTTGCCGCTGGGGTTCACGTCGCCAAAGAGCACATCGGCAACAGCCGTGCCACCCTCCTGACCGGGATACCACACCTGCACAATGGCATCGCAGATCTCGGTCTCAGGCTGTAAGGCAATGCAAGAGCCTGAACAGCAAACGAAGATGATCTGTTTGCCGGCAGCCTTCAAAGCCTTGAGGAAATGGCGCTGAACAGCGGGCAGCTCGATGTTCGTGCGGTCGCCACCCTTGAAGCCTTCGATATTGACGGGCATCTCTTCGCCTTCCAAAGCCGGCGAGATACCACCTACGAAGACAACCTTGTCGATGCCCTTCAGCTGACTGATGGTCTGCTGATAGTCAATGGGGGACTCCTTGGCAATATTGATTTTCAGATTGGCATTATAGGTATGGATATGCGAGAACTGCACCTCAATACGGTAGCTCTTGCCCTGTTCGGCCTGGATGGCTACGCGATTCGGGGTGGTGCGCCACGTGTGATGACGGAACTTCCGCTCACCGTTGACGAACAGCTCGAAGTGGCCACAGCCCTCGACGTTGACTACATACTCGCCAGCTTCCTTAGGTGCGAACACGGTTTCGTACTTGGCAGAGAAGTCCTCCAACTGAACACCAGGGGCGAAGTTGTGCATACCAGCCGTGGTGACAGCCAACGGTGTAGTGTAGTACTGGGTGGTTACGGGCTTTCCTTCCATCTTGCGGTTGTTCCAGAACGTGCCCTTCATTCCCTTCTTGCCGTCAAAACTGCACTGCGACGCCATCAGGCAGTCGAACACGCGGTCGTAGGTCAGGTCACAGCCAGGGGCATAGAACAGTTTTTTCTGCTTGGCCTTGATACCGTCAAGGATGGTCACCGTATGGTTGGGCATGCCGTTGTAGTTACCCCACATCATCGGTGCATTGTCGGCATTAGGACCAATGACGGCAATCTTCTCTGCATTCTTCTTCAGCGGCAAGATGTAATCACTCCCCTCCCCTTTAGGGGTGAGGCTATTCTTCAGCAGTACGATGGTCTGACGCGCCATCTCTAATGACAGGTCGGCTGAAGCCTTGGTCGACATGGCCGAATAGGGAATCTTAGACCACTCCACCAACGAAGGATCGTCCATCTCGCCCAGGTCGAAGCGGCCTTCCAGCAGACGAACGACATGCTTATCGACCTCTGCCTCGGTGATAAGTCCGCGACGCACGGCTTCGGGAATGCTCTTATAGGCATAGCCGTAGCCACACTCCACGTCGGTGCCGGCAATGGTGGCCTTGGCCGAGGCATGCGTGGCGTCTGACGAGGACTTGTGCGACTCGTAGAAGTCAGAGACGGCTCCGCAGTCGCTCACCACCAGATACTTGAACCCCCACTCGTCGCGAAGGATGGTCTGCAACAGGCGCTGCGAACCGCAACAGGGGTCATCGTCCAATCGCTGATAGGCACACATCACTTCACGCACCTTAGCATCCTGCACCAGAGCCTTGAAGGCAGGCATATAGGTCTCCCACATATCGCGGGGTGACACGTTGGTGAGGTTGGCCGAATGGCGGGTGTACTCCGGACCACTGTGAACGGCATAGTGCTTGGCACAGGCCCAGAGCTTGCGATACTTGGCATCTTCAGGCCCCTGCAAGCCCTTGACCACCTGCGTGCCCATGACACTGGCAAGATAGGGATCCTCACCGTAGGTCTCCTGACCCCTGCCCCATCGCGGGTCACGGAAGATGTTCACATTGGGTGTCCACACCGAAAGACTGTGGAACTTCTCGTCCTCGCCCTTCTGGTCGATCATGCGGTGGTTGTACTGGGCACGAAACTCCGTCGATGCCACGTCGAAACACTTGTAGAGCAAGTCGGGATTGAACGAGGCAGCCATTGCGATAGGTTCGGGGAACACGGTCACATTGCCCATATTGGCTGCACCATGCAGGGCCTCGCTCCACCAGAAGAACTTCTTGATACCCAGACGGGGAATGGCAGGACTCTCATCGAGCATCAGCTTGGCTTTCTCTTCCAGGGTCAGTCGCGAGCACAAGTCCTTGGCTCGTTCCTGAGCCGAGAGCGAAGGATTCTGATACGGTAGCGTCTGTGCCGACATGCCGAGTGCGACACAGACTGTGGTCAGACAGGAAAAAAGTCGTTGGTACATCATGATTATTTTTTAGGTGATTATTTCTTCAGTTCCTTCGCTGTGGCACAGCGCACGAAGACGGGTATGAAACTCTTGTCGACCTTCGTCACGACGGTCTGTCCGCCCTCGTAGTGCTGCCCGGTATGGTAATCGTTCCAGCCGCCCTTGCTCTTTGGCAGATAGGTCTTCCACTGGCTGACTCCTGCCTCGGTCACAGGGCTGATCAGCAGCGAGGGACCGAACATATACTCGTACTTCTGCTGTAATGCCTCGGCATCGGCGGCAAAGTCGAAGACCAGCGGACGCATCAGCGTATAGCCTTCCTTGGCAACACGCTTGGCCTGACGCTCGATATAGGGTCGCAACTGCTCACGCTCCTTCAGACAACGGGCAATCACCGTCTGCGCCTCAGCACCATAGTTCCACGGTTCGGTATTGCTCATATAGCCATGCACACGCATCAGCGGCAGATAGACGCTCGTCTCAATCCAGCGCAGCATGCGCTCAATATAATCCTGATTCTTGTATTGGTCGCCCGGACGGAAGAAACCGCCTGCATCATACGTCCACCAAGGCACGCCTGCGGCCTGAACGCCCAGTCCTGCCACGATCTGGCGACGGAAGGTCTCCCAGTCATTGCCCACATCGCCGCTCCACAAGGCCGAACCGTAGCGCTGAATGCCAGGGAAGCCGCAACGGGTGAGAATCATCGGCTCGCGACCGGCCTTGACCAGTCCTTCATAGACGGTCTTGTTGACCAGCAAGGGATAGACATTACGCACCTCTTCTCCCGACCACTTGCCGCTGTTGACGCGACGGCCCAGCAGGTCGTCATTCTCAGGCTCCGTGGCATCCTGCCACCAGGCATCGATGCCTAAGGGCAAGAGCCGCTCGTTGAAGTTCTTCCAGTAGGCAGCAGCGGCATCGGGGTTGAAAAAGTCTATCCAGTCGGTGCCGGGAATATAATAGCCGTCGCGCTCCATCTGCTTGCCCACGTCTGATCGCTTGTCAATCTTCGACCACACGCTGAGCATCAGCCGTATGTCCATCTTGTGCAGACTGTCGGTCAAAGCCTTGGGATCGGGATAGTGATCCTCGTCGAAGCGCATCGAGTTCCAACCGTACTTGCCCCAATACTGCCAGTCCTGCACCATCATGCTGACGGGCAGCTGTTCGCGCTTGAAGCGGTTGGCGGTCTGCAGAATCTCTTCCGACGAATGGAAGCGCTCACGGCAATGGATATAACCCAACGCCCAACGAGGCATCTCAGGACAGGTACCCGTCAGCTGACGATAGGTAGCGATAATCTCGTCGGGGGTACCCACGAAGACGGTATAGTCGACCTTCGTTGCCACGGGCGAGCGGAAGACGGTCTGGTCTTTCACCTTATTATAATATAATACGGGCTTGTCGCCA